>WBZM01000051.1_pt1 | contig 199885 bp, 155 predicted proteins | sample 5204271 | NCBI WGS metagenome assembly WBZM01 (sample SAMN12344346, study PRJNA552823) | activated sludge metagenome | biome: Activated sludge suspended growth; feature: Nitrification reactor; material: Wastewater; isolation source: activated sludge from nitrification reactor of wastewater... | reverse complement strand
CCCCTCCTCGCCGTGCTCGGCCCAGTCTTCGTCGATGAGGGCGAACAACGAAGGCAGCGCAGCGAAGCCATCACGCAGCCTGCGCGGTCAGGCGGCTGATCGCATCAAGCGGTGTGCGCGGTAACACTCCACCACCCGCGGCCGACCGTTCACGATGACGTTGAACGACGTCTCGTGGCCCTGGCCGTGTGCCCCTCGGTCTTCGTGCTCACTCATCTTGGCGTTCCTTCCTGCCCGCATGGCGACGGACCGGTACAGTCGTTCCTGACTCGAGGTCGGCGAGTCATGTCTCCGCCTCGACGTGGTCTGCGCCACCGCCGACAATTCTGATCACGAACTCAAACGAAAAACCCACGTGCGAAATCTCGTCGACCATGATCAACTTCGGGGGCGGTGGAGCAGATCCGGAGCGGCGCGTGAATTCCCCGAGCGAAAGCCTCCTGGAGGCGCTGCGTAAGGCGGACTGGGAGGCCCTCCTCCCCCGTTTGACGGCGTATGCTGCACGGCGGCTTCGGCGCGTCGGCTGGCTTGTTGGGCGGGACGAGGAGCCGAACCGAATGACGGTGAAGGAAGCAGTGAACACCGCGATCGAGCGTTGTCTTGACGGTAGCCGACGCTGGGACGACAGCGACCCGCCCGAGCTCGGTTCATTCCTGTGCGGCGTTATCCGCAGTATCGTTTCGACCGAGCGCAAGAAGGCGACGCGCGACAAGGTCGCGCTCGACTGTGAGGCGGTCGAGTCAGCCCCGCAGCCTGAAGAAGCTGAAGAGGACGGCGTCGCGGAGGACGGGCGCGTTACGGTCTGCTCCGCGGTTGAAGCGTGCGCCACGGGCGACGAAGTACTGGAGTCGTACTACCTTGCCGTTCTCGATGGTCACATCACACCCGCAGCGATCGCAGGTCACTTGGGCTGGTCACCGAGTGAAGCTAGCGCTGCCCGCAACAAGTTACAGCGACGATTGATAAGCCGGTTCCCGCAAGAGTTCGCGAACAGGTTAGCGAAGCGGAGGCAACGGTGAGCGAAAGCAAGACCCGGCGCGAGATCGAGCGCCTTGTTCAGGCGCTTGATGACGAGCCCGATGAGGCCGAACGCGAGGAGGTGGTCCGGCGGCTCGGGATCGATATGAAGGCCTGGGCCAACGACGTGCGCTCACGCGTCGCCGACGCCGCGGTCAAAGCTCGACAAGACCGTTTCGCGGCTGCTCGTAGCGCGTACGAGGCGGACCTCGCAGCGTTGGCAAGAAGACCGGCCGAACCTCAGAGGTCTCTCGAGGAGCAAAGACGCGTGTTGCGCACGCTGGTCGCGCGCGTGCCCGACTCGGCGGCGGTGCACTTTCACAAGTTCGAGCAGGCGACGGTTGAAGAGCTCGCCGAGATGATTCGGGCTCTGCGTCACATGCTTGGCGAAGACGATGGATAGGTCCCGTCCGAAGCGCGAGCCCATTCTTGGGCTCGGAATTCGCCGTGCCCGGACAGTGCGAGCGGAGATCGGCTATGTGCATCCAACCGAGATCCCTATCGAAGTGCTTGCCCACATGAGGGGGGCGTTGGTTCGGCCTGCCCCTGCGACCGGCGCGCGCGCGAATCTCATTCGCGTTGGCGGCCGGGCGGTGATCGGAGTGGCCGATGCGCTTCCCGACGAGCAGCGGAGATGGGCGATCGCACACGAGCTTGGGCATCTCGAGCTTCACCCAGGCACGAGCTACTTTGGGCTTTGCACCGGCGACGACATGCTGCTGGACTACCTCGCCAGCGGCCAAGAGCAGGAAGCGAATGCGTTTGCGGCAGAGCTGCTCATGCCGGACGACCTCTACGGGCCGAAGTGCGACGTACGCCGAGTGACATGGGCTCCGATAAAGGCGCTCGCCGAGGAGTTTAAAGTTTCCCTGACCGCGGCCGCACTGCGCTTCTTGGCGTTCACGTACGACCGGGTTGCCGTCGTCGCGTGTAAGGACGGCGCAGTACAGTGGAGCCGCGCAACGCGGGACTTTGGGGCTCGCTTACCCCGAGGGGCCAGCCTCGATCAATGGAGTCTCGCATACGACTTCTTCAAGAAGGGCGTGTGCAGTGAGGTTCCCGAGACGGTGACTGCGAGTGCATGGGTGCCGGGCGCGAGGGACGACGCGGAGTTGGTCGAGCACGTGCTACCCATGCCGCGGTTAGGGACCGTGCTGAGCCTGCTTTGGTTCCCCGTGTGACGCGGTCGGGACTACTTCGTCCGGATGAGCTCGGTCAGCTCGAACACGTCGGTCGTCGGGTTCCGTCCCGCCCGGCCGTGTTCCTCGGCCTCTTTCCGCAGGCTCTGCGCTCTCGCGACGGCCACGTCGTACGAAGGCTGGAGCTTGGCGAAGGGCAGGAACTTGTCGTAGCCGGCGCAGTGACGCCGCAGTCGGGAGGCGAGCGCGCTGCGCTCGATGTGGGCGCGGTGGTCCTCGAAGTGGAGGAGCGCCCAGAGCTCGAAGCAGGGGTTGGAGATCGCGAGCTGGACGTCCTTCGCCCGGGCCAGCTCGCGTGCCTTGTCGATGTTCGGGTGTTCATCGACGTCGAAGACCGCCCAGACCGAGTCGAAGCGGAGGTTGTCGTCGGCCGCGCGGTTGGCCGCGTCCGCGGCCTCTTGCGCGACGTGGACGGCCGTCTCGACCACCCTGACCGGCGCACCGTGCCCCCCTGCGACCTCGATGTGGACGCGCTGATTCCGCACCTCGAGCCGAAAGGCCTCGAGGTACTCGGGCTCGGTCACCTTTCCCTCGCACACAACCAGGATTCGGAACTTCGGGTCGCGCCTAGCTGCCTTGCGTCTATAGTCCCGCTCGTCGTTTCGGCGCTTCGAGACCATGGGCCGTCACTCGGCCGCCGGCGAATCGGTCGTGAGCGTGGGCAGCTCCCCGAGGAACGGGATCGCACCATAACGGCCCTGGAGGTACCCGCGCTCCAGGTTCTCTTGCTTCCTCGGGTGGAAGTCCGTCAGGGGATAGAGGTGCGTGCTTCCCTCTTGGTCCTTCTCCGTGAACCAGACCTGGTCTCGCCTGAGGGCGGGCTCGCCGAGCGTGGTGCCGAGCAGGTTCGTGTCGTGTGTCGTGAACACGAGCTGCGCGCCCAAAGGGTTCCGCAGTCGATTGTGGAAGAGGCGCAACAAGGAGAGCGCGAGCATTGGGTGCAGGCTCGCTTCGACTTCGTCGATGCAGAGCAGGCTTCCCAGCGCGAACGCGCGCGTCAGCCGGGGGGCGAGCTCCATCAGCGCGATCGTGCCGGAGGACTCAGCTTCAAGTGGCAACCATGTCGCCGCGTCATCGCCCAATGAGGACTTGTGCTTGAGGAGAATCCGGCCGAGCCGACCGCGGAAGCGCCCCATCGTCGACCGCTCCTCCTCAAACTTCACGTCCTCGATGCCGGTGTCCGACGTGCGGAGCAGCTCGAGGACGGCGGCGCGTTCGTCTTGCTCGGTCGCCTGGAACAACGAGAGCTGCCTGTTGTTCAGCTCCGCCCAGAAGAGGGGGATGTGGTGGCCGGAACGGCGGCGCGTCAGGTCAACCTGCGTCATTCGGAACCAGCGGAAGAGAGGCAGGAGCTGCGCGTGATTGTTCTGCGCCGCCGCCGAGAGGAAGAGGCTGTTGGGGCGCGTGAGCTTGCGGATGGCCTCGTTGGCGCCGCCAAAGTTGCGCCCAAATTCGAGCTTCTCGCCCTCGCGCTCGAACCATGTCTGCTTTCGACCGTCCGGCCAGGCGTGGAGCCACTCTTCCTCGACGCGCTCGCGTCCGCAAACGAAGCCGTAGCGAAAGCGACCCTCGTTCAGGAGGAGATCGACCTCGTAGAGCGACGGCTCATCCTTGCGAGCGGAGAACGCGAAGGGCTCGACCGGGCAGCCCCCATCCGGGTCCCACGCGCGATGCGAGTCGAGCACTGCCTCCTGCATGAAGCCGAGCGCGTGCAGCACATTCGTTTTGCCGGACGCGTTCGCCCCGTAGATCGCGACCGCCGGCAGGACCGGCTCGGGGATCGCCGGCCACAACAGCAACCGATCGTCCGACCCGAGAGCGGGCGCCGCGGCGAGGGTCAGGGCGGCCTCGCCTCGGAGCGACCGATGGTTTTCGACGCGGAACTGGAGGAGCATCCGACGCGTTCACGATGCACTCTTGCCGCGACAGCCGCAAGGGAACTGCACGAACCGCATCAAAACTGCATCAGCGGTGCGCCTGGCAAAGCCGGACCGCAGCCGGCTACCATCCTGACCGCATGATCCCCTGGGTCGTCGCCCGCGAGCTTCGAGCGACACTCCTCGACTACCTGAGGAGCACCTGGTCGCTGTCGGACCGCAAGCTCGAGTCGGCGCTGTTCTCGTTCCTGAGCGGGCAGCAGGGGATGTTCCAGGGGCCGTACCTTCGGGTGGGGTTGCCGTTTGCCCCCGCGCCGGAGGGTGCGCACGTGCCGCTCGAGGTGGCGCCTTCGTACCGCGCCCACCTGCATCAGCTCTCGGCGTGGCAGCGCTTGTCGAGCCGGGGCCAAGAGCCACGGGCGACGCTGATCACCACGGGGACGGGGAGCGGGAAGACCGAGTGCTTCCTGTTTCCCTTGCTCGATCACGCGGTGCGGGAGGTGCAGGCCGGGCGCGGGGGCATCAAGGCGATCGTGCTCTACCCGATGAACGCGCTCGCCAGCGATCAGGCGGGCCGCTTCGCCGACACGATCTTCCGAGACGAGCGGCTGCGTGGTCGGGTGAAGGTCGGCCTGTTCGTTGGCGGCAAAGGGCAGCACCGGACGATGGGGCCGAGCCACGTGATCGACGACAGCGATCACCTGCGGGCGCACCCGCCCGACATCCTGCTGACGAACTACCGGATGCTCGACCTGTTGCTCCAGCGTCCCAAGGACGCGCGGCTCTGGAGCGAGAACAGGCCGGAGACGCTGCGTTACCTCGTGCTCGACGAGCTCCACACGTATGACGGTGCACAGGGGACAGACGTGGCGTGCCTCATCCGCCGCCTCGGTCATCGGCTCGGTGCGCCGGAGCGGATCTGCGCGGTGGGGACGAGCGCGACCGTCGGCGCTGGGCTGGAGTCGCGAGCGGAGCTGCTGCGATTCGCGCGGACGCTCTTCGACCAGCCCTTCGAGGACGACGCGTTCATCGGCGAGACACGGCTCGAGCCGAGCGAGATCATCGGCGGCGCACCGCTTCCCGAGCGATACCCGGACGAGCCCGGGCCTTGGCCGAGCCCGGGGGACACGATCGAGGCGCACGTGGGAGCGTGCGTCCGTGCGTGGCTGCCCGAGAAGCTGGCGCGCGAGATCCTGAAGGACGGGCAGATCGATCGCGTGGCCCTGGGCGACGCGGCGACGAAGCTCCAGCTCGTGCGTGCGGTGCTCCACGTCGCCCACAAGAGGCCTATCACCCTCGACGAGGCGGTCGCCGGGCTCGCGGCGGAGCTCCCCCGGTATCGCGACGCGAGCCGCGCCGAGCAGGAGGGCTGGCTGGCTTCGATCCTGACGCTTCTGTCCTATTCGCAGCGATGGACCGGCGGGCGCGCGCTGCCGCTGGTGAGCGTGCAGGCGACGCTCTGGGTTCGTGAGCTCCGGCGCCTGCTCGTGCACGTGGGCGGGGAGCCGGCGTTTCGCTTCCTGGATGACTCTCCTCCGCCGAAGGGGGAGGTCTGGCTCCCGCGCTACGCGTGCCGCGACTGCGGACACAGCGGATGGCTGATCACCGAGTCGGGGCCAGGCGATCGGCTCGGCCTCGACTACGCGACGATCGCGAGAGCATACGGAGAGCGCAACCAGGACTTGCGCCTGCTGTTCGAGGGAGACGCCGCTGACACGGGCGCCGACGACACGGGCTTCCGCGTGGCCTGGCTCGATCCGAAGGGGGAGCACCTGCTCGAGAAGCCCGTCGAAGGCAGAGAGCTGCCCAGGTTGCTCGTGAGCGAGCCGGACGGCGACAAGCTGCGCTGCCCGAGCTGCGATGCGCTCGAGACACTGCAGATGTTGGCATCTCGTGCGACGACGCTCTCGAGCGTCGCCGTCGGCCACCTGTTCACGACCCCGCTGAACTCTGATCAGAAGCTCCTCACCTTCAGCGACAACGTGCAAGACGCCGCGCACCGCGCCGGCTTCTTCGGGGCGCGGACCTATCGGTTTGCGCTCCGCTCGGCGCTCCTCGCCGCCGTGCCTCATGAAGGGCCGATTCCGCTCGCCGCTCTGTCGGATGCTGCATGGGAGTATTGGGTGCCGCGGCTTCGTCGCGATCACGTGTCGGGCGAGGCAGATCTCGTCGCCAAGCTCTTGCCCATCGATCTGCATTTCCTCGGCAGCGTGGAGGACTGGCACGATCGCCTCGAGGCGTTCGCGAAGGAACGTCGCGCCGCAGAGGAGGCCGGCGAGCACAGCCCCGCTCAGGTACCCGAGCCGGGCCCGCAGCTCGTCGCGGATCTCAAGCAGCGCCTGCGCTGGGAGGCCACGCGCGAGCTCGGGCTCGCCACACGGATCGGCCGCACGCTCGAGCAGAGCGGCTGTGTCAGCGTGGCGCTCGACGCCGAGCGGCTCGACCGCGCCGTGCGCGAAGTGACCATGCCATTGAAGGAGCGGCTCGGGTTGATCGAGCCTCCGGATGAAGGAGCCGTCGCTTCCTTCATCCGCGGGCTGCTGACGCGTCTTCGGCTTCGCGGCGGCGTGCACGACCCGCTGCTCGCGCCGTACATCGCTCGAAGTGGGCAGGGTTACATGCTGTCCAAGCAGATGGCGCCGCTGCTCTCGCCATTTTCGCCCGACACGACGCGCCCCATCTTCCTCACCAACGCGCCCAAGGCGCGCCGCTTCGACTCGACAGAGACGACACGCGGACGCACCTGGCTCGGAGACTGGGTCTCTCGCAGCCTGGGGGTGGACGGCGGCTCGGGTCTGCCGGCGGAGGTGTACCGCATCGCGCTCCCGGCCCTGGTGCGCGCCGGCTTGTTGACCGAGACAGTGACCGACGAAAGCGGACCTATCCCCGGGAGCCGCGCGAACGCGTGGGGGCTCTCGCCAGACGCTCTCCTCGTCAGCCGCGAGCACGGGATTCGCCGCTGCAGCGAGTGTGGCTACGACATTCCCACGGTCGTCGGCTCGGCGAGCGACCCGGTCGGGGATCCTTGTCTTCGGTTTCGGTGCACCGGCCGGTTCGAGGCCCTGGACGGCGCCGCCTCGAACGAGACCGAGGGACTGCCGGTCGCGACCTACTACAAGCGCTTCTACGAGAAGGGTCAGCTCGGCCGGCTCTGGGCTCGCGAGCATACCGGGCTCCTGCCGCGCGAGCCGCGCGAGCAGCTCGAGCTCGAGTTCAAGGAGCGCCCGCGTCCCGATTCCCCGAATCTCCTCTCCTGCACGCCGACGCTCGAGATGGGCGTCGACATCGGCGACCTCTCGGCGACCCTCCTCTGCTCGGTACCGCCGAATCCCGCCAACTACGTGCAGCGAGTCGGCCGCGCCGGCCGGCAGACGGGGAATGCGCTCATCCTCGCGTTTGCGCCGACGAGAGCCCACGACCTTTACTTCTTCCAGCAACCGCTCGAGGCGATGGCTGGGGCGATTCATCCGCCTGGCTGTTACCTCGGCGCGCCAGAGGTCCTGAAGCGCCAGGCGCTCGCGTTTTGCTTCGACGCTTACGCGAGACAAGGCGGCACCTTGCCAGGCCGCGTGACCGACGCGCTTCGTGGCGAGGAGGCAAAGCGCTTTCCGCAGCCCTTGCTCGCGCTCATCAAGGAGGAGCGCGACAAGCTCGCCCGGGCGTTCGGCGAGATGTTCAGCACGAGCATCAGCGACGCAGCGAAGGCCGCTTGCGCGACGCTGTTCCAACCGGCGCCGGATGGGCCGGCCCCGCTCGAGGCGATGCTGACCGGCGTGACCGAGAGCGCCCGCGAGCGGCGCGAAGACCTCAAGCAGGCCATCGTGCGCCTCGCGAGCAAGATCGAGGAGCTCGAGAAGGGCGATGTCGCCGCCCGCAAGGTCGACGACGCGGAGGACGAGCTGCGCCGCCTGCGAGACGAGCGTCGCTTTCTGAATCACCAGCTGATGGCGCTCGTGGAGCGCGACCTCTTCGGGTGGCTAACGATCGAAGGGTGTCTGCCGAACTACGCCTTTCCGGAGCGTGGCATCAAGCTCGACGCGTACATCCGTCGAATGGGCGTGGGTCGCGACAGCGAGCACCACGAATGGGTCCGACCCCCGGCGGCGGCGATCACCGAGCTCGCGCCGTTCAATACGTTCTATGGCAGCGCGCGGCGCGTGCAGATCGACGGCGTCGAGCTGAAGCGCGAGGCCCCCCACGCGGAGTGGTCGTTCTGCCGCAGCTGCCACCACGCCGAGCCCTACACACACGCCGATTCGCAGCTGACGAGGTGTCCTGCGTGCCAGGACGAAGGCTGGGGCGATGTCGGTCTCCGACGTCGCGTCCTTCCGCTCGGCCAGGTCTTCGCGATCGAGCAGCATCGAGACGCCGTGCTCGGCGACGATGCCGATGACCGAAAGCGCGCCTTCTACGAGCGCGTCGTGCTGTTCGAGGCGGAGCCGAAGGCACGCGAAGCCTGGGCGAACGAGGCCTCGGGTTTCGGCTTCGAGCTCCAGCCTCGGCTCATTCTTCGGGAGCTGAACCTCGGCCCGCGAAACGATCGGGGCAACCCGCCGAAGTCGCGCATCGCCGGGCAGGACGTGCCCGAGGTGAGCTTCGTCGTCTGTCCGCAGTGTGGTCAGGCGCACCAGCCTGCAGGTCGTGCCGCAAGCGGCCCGCAGGTTCGCCACCGGGCCTGGTGTCCCGAGCGACGGAAGCCCGAAGACAAGCAGGCGAGCATTCAGCTCCACCTCCTCCGGCAGCTCCAGTCCGAGGCCCTCCGGCTGGTGATCCCTGTCGTCGGCGGCGACGAATCAGGAGCGGACGTGATCAACCTGCGTGCCGCGCTGCGCCTCGGGCTCGAGCGGCTCTATGGCGGCGAGCCCGACTTCCTCGAGGTCCGCGCCTATGACGAACCGCTCCCCACCAAGGAAGGCCGGCGTCGCTTCCTGGTGGTCCTCGATCGCGTGCCGGGTGGCACCGGATTGCTCGCGCAGCTTGCGCTCGACAAGGGCGCCAAGCTGAAAGAAGCGCTCGAGAAGAGCTACGCCGTGCTCCGCGCGTGCCCCTGCCAGAGGCGCACGCCGCCCGCGCGTGCCTGCTACCAATGCCTCTACGCCTACCGCGAGGGTGAGGACATGCCCCACCTCGATCGCGTGCGCGCACTGGAGCTCGTCGAGCGCATGCTCGAGGCCTTCACGTCCCTACGCCGATACGACGGGATCGGTACGCTCGCGCAGAGCGCGGTCCTCGAGAGCGAGCTGGAGCACCGCTTCGTCGGCGCGCTCGAGCGCGCGGTGACGCTTCAGGGTGGCAAGCTCGAGATCGTGAAGGAGGGTGAGTACGAGGTCAGCGTCGGCTCGCGTCGTTGGCTGATGAAGGCCCAGGTGGAGCTCGGCGCCGACCAGGTCGAGGTCCCGTGCCGGGCTGACTTCGTCCTCTACCCGCGCGAGCCGGGGCACGGCGTCCGCCCGGTCGCGATCTTCACGGATGGTCTCGCGTTTCACGTGGAGCCGACCAGCGCGAAGGCCCGCCTCGGCGACGACGCAGCCAAGCGATGCGGGATCAGCCGCTCGGGGGAGATGTTGACTTGGTCCCTCACCTACAAGGACGTCGTGTCGCCGAGTGTCCCGCCGGTGCCGCGATGGGTCGGTGATGGCACCGCGTTCGCTACGTTGCAGAGCTTGGTCCTCCGGATGAGCGCCAGCTCCACCGCAAAGGAGCGCCTGGAGACGTTGCTCCCGATCCTGGACGGCGATCCGCTCGCGGGGCTCGTGGCGTATCTCCAGGCGCCCACGCGCTTCGACGACCTCGCACGTCTCGTCGCGTTTTTCCTGCTGCAACGCGGAAAGCGACAGCCGGTCGAGCGAGTCGAGCGCATGCAGACCTCGCTTCGGTCCGACGTCTTTGCGCTCATGCCGCCACTCGAGGAGAGCCAGGGCACGGTCGCGATCACAGCCGCAGATCTCGGCGAGCACGCGCGGCTCGTCCTCGACGTCGAGGCCGCGCGCCTCGCCGATCTGACGCGCGCGGGGACCGCGGTGCGCGCAACGCTTCGGCTGGAGGACGATCATGATCGTCGGAAGGCCTCTTCATTCGAGATGAGCTGGCGGCTCTGGCTTCGCGCCTGGAACCTCCTGCAAGCTCTCCCTGACGCGACGCTCGTAACCCGCGACATGCTCGTCGAGGAGCAGCCGCCCGCCTCGGTGCGGCCGGCGAAGCCGCCCGCCAGTCCGCCTCCGACACGCAGCAAAGACGAAGACAAGCGCATCGTGCAGGCGCAGGAGATAGCGGACGAGCACACACGTGCCGTCGTCATCGGCCTGCTCGAGCGACACCCAACCCTGCCGGCGCCGACGGTGCCCGTCGAGATCCGGACTGGGAACGAGGCGACGAGGGGCGATCTCGAGCTCGGCTGGCCGGACCGGAAGGTGGCGGCGTACTTCGACAACCAGCGAAATGTCGCCGAAGCCCTCGAGCCACTGGGCTGGACCGTCCTCGCGATCGAGCGTCGATTGGAGGTGGAGGCTTTCGAGGCCGCGCTCGGTCTCGGGGAGGGGGCCTGAGCGATGGCACGTCTCGCGATCAGCAAGGACTACTTCCCGGCGTACGCCAAGCTGCCGCGGAAGGCGCAGCGCAAGGCGGACGAGTTCCTGTCCAAGTTCGAGAAGGACTCGACCGCAGCCGCCATCCACCTGGAGCCGATCCAGCGGACACTGGACCCGCAGCTGCGCTCGGCCCGCATTGGCGACGACTACCGCGTCATCCTGCGCGCGCCCGAGAAGGGCGACGTGTTCCTCGTTCTGTGGGCGGACCACCACGATGAGGCCTACCGATGGGCAGCAACGAAGCAGACGGCGGTCCACCCCACGACGGGGACGCTGCAGATCTTCGACGCCATCAAGGCGAGCCAGGTCGTCGAGACGGTCGACCCGGCGGCCGCTGCGGAGCCCCCCGCTCTCCCGCAAGCTGCTCCTACCCTCTTCCACGACAAGAGCGATGACGACCTGTTCCTCTCGGGCGTTCCGAGGCCGCTCTTGCCGAGCGTGCGGTCGCTTCAGAGTGAAGAGGACCTGGATCGATTGCTGCCGCACCTCCCACCCGAGGCCGCCGAGGTGCTCACCGGCCTGGCAGCGGGGCTCACCCTCGATGAAGCGATCGAGGAGGTGTTCGGCCGCACGAAGCCGCCCTCCGGCGCGCCACCGCCCCCGACTCACGACGTGCACGACGTGCCTGCGGCGCTCGAGCGCGAGGGCACGCAGCGGCAGTTCCGCCTCATCGGCGAGGACCTCGACCTCGACGCCGCGCTCAAGCACCCGCTCGACATGTGGCGGGTCTTCTTGCACCCGCGGCAGAAACGCGTGGCGCACGCACGCACGAAGGGTCCGGTGCGCGTCCTCGGCGGTGCGGGCACGGGCAAGACCGTCGTCGCGCTGCACCGTGCCGCGTTCCTGGTTCGCGAGGTCTACAAGAAACCTGACGATCGTGTCCTCTTCACGACGTTCACCGTCAACCTGGCGGAGGACCTGCGGGTCCAGCTCGCGAAGCTTCTCGAGCCGGACGATCTCGCGCGCGTCGAGGTCGTCAACATCGATGCGTGGGCCTCCCAATACCTTCGGAGCCGCGGACGCTCCGTCCGCCCCGCGTTCGACAAGGATCAACAGGACCAGTTCCGCATGGCCGTGGAGGTGTACGGAGAGGACGCATTCTCCTACGACTTCTACTGGGCGGAGTGGCGTGACGTCGTCCAGGACCAGAACCTGCAGACGTTGGACGAGTACCTGACCGCGGTGCGAAGGAGGCGAGGCGTGCCCCTCTCGCGTGCCGACAGGCGCCGCGTCTGGCCTGTCTTCACGGCGTACCGCGAAGGCCTGAAAGACGCGGGCATGCTGGAGCCGGTGGAAATCCTTCGCGCCGCGCGGGCCGAGCTGGAGCTTGCGGGCGGCACCTCGCGCTATCGGTCAGTCGTCGTCGACGAGACGCAGGACTTCTCCGTGGAGGGTTTGAAGCTCGTTCGCGCGATCGCTGGCCCCGAGCACCCCGACGACTTGTTCCTGGTCGGGGATGCGCACCAGCGAATTTATGGCCACCGGGTCTCGCTATCGGCGTGCGGTATTCAGGTCCGCGGCCGCCGTTCGCAGACCCTGCGGCTGAACTACCGGACCACCGGTGCGATCTGTCGCTATGCGACGCGCATCCTCGACGGGTTGGACGTGGATGATCTCGACGAGGGCAAGGCCGACCCGCGCGGCTATGTCTCGCTTCGCGAAGGCCCAACGCCCGAGGTTCACGTCTTCCCCGACGATCCGGCCGAAGAGCGCGCCGTGGTCGATACCGTGCGCTCGGTGATGGAAGCCGGCACACCGCCCGAGAGCATCTGCATCATCGCGCGAACACGCGGTCCGCTCGCAGATCGCTTCGCGCCCGCGCTCGCGCGAGCCGGTATCCCGCACGTCATCCTCGAGCAGCACGAGCCGAGGAGCGCGGGCGTTCGGCTCGCGACGATGCATCGTGTGAAGGGCCTCGAGTTCGCGGTGACACTGCTCGTGGACGTGTCCAAGGGGTCGGTGCCGGCGCCGACATCCGAGCTCAGGTCAGAAGATCCCATCGTGGCAGGTGCCGCGCTGGCTCGAGAGCGCTCCTTGCTCTACGTCGCCGCAAGCCGGGCGCGGGACGACCTCTATGTCTTCGCCTCGGGCGCGTTGAGCCCGCTCCTCGGCTCTGTTCCGGTCAAGGCACGCGCGGAGTCCAAGCCGCCGCCTCCTGCCCCACCCAAGGATCGGCAGCCTGAGGTCAGGCTCACGCCACCGCCAGTGGCGGCGCAAACCGAAGAGCAGCTGCTCACGACACCGCTGGCATTGCTCGACCTGCCCACTCGCATGGTCAACTGGGCGGACCGGACTGGTGTGCGGACGCTGGGAGAGCTGGCGCGGCGACATCCAGCCGACCTCGTGGCCGAGCGCAACCTCGGCCGAACCTCCATCGCCCAGACGCGCAAGCTCATCGAACGGATCACAGGCAAGAAGTGGGAGCAGCTCGCGGGCGGGCCCACGTCGACTCCCGCAGCCCTGTCCGTCCCGCTTCCCGATCGCTTCGCCCAGGCTGTTGCCGCGGAGGACTGGGACCTCCTGCGAGTCGCGCTTGCGGAGGAGCAGCGATTGTTCCTGCTCTCGGCGATGGACCTGCCCGCGCGGGTGGTGAGCTTCGCGGAGATGAAGAACCTGAAGACTCTGGGCCAGCTGGCGGAGCTCAGCCGGGGCGATCTCGACGCGGCCTCCAACCTGGGTCGCGCGAGCATTCGCGAGCTGGTTCGGCGTGTGGCTGCGCGTGTCGAGCGCATTCGCCGCGATGCGGAGCTCGCCGAGACGGGCCTGTTCGAGTCGCTCAAGAGCCTCGTCGAGGATCTCAAACCGGTGGATCGCATGGTCGTCACGCGACGTTCCGGCCTCGGCGGGGACTCGCAGACCCTGCAGGAGGTAGGCGACACCTTGGGGTTCTCGCGCGAGCGCGCGCGGCAGATCGAGGCGAGAGCTTGCGGTGACCTCGCTCGCAGGCCTTGGGCGGAAGCGCTTCGAGCTCGGGTTCGTGAGGCGACTCGAGAAGGTGGTGCACCGCTCACGGAGCTGGGAACGGATCCGTGGTGGCGCGTCGCGTCTCGCCGTGCGTCGGTCGTACGGTTCGTGGTCGAGGATGTCCTCGAGACCGCGCACCTGGTCGAGATCGACGGAGAGCCGTGGGTGACCCGACACTCGGACGACGAGATCGAGGCGGCAAGCGAGACCATCCGAGCGCTGCTCGAGAGCCTCGCTCTCCCCTGCACGGTCGACTCCGTGAGGAGTCGCGTCGGTTCCATCACGGAGCGCTTCGGAGCACGCATCGCAGCCGAGCTGTGGGCAGACGTCGAAGACATCTTGCAGATCGATCAGAAGGACGGCAAAGCGATCGTGGCGGCCATCGGCTCCACACGCCGCGCGGAGGTGCTCGCGATTCTTCGCTCCTCGGATCGCCCGCTGTCTCTCGATGAGCTGACCGAGCGAATGGGACGACGAGTCCGGTTGCCCGACGAGATCATCTATTTCAAGCGCGGCACCATCGGCTTGAAGGAGCATTTCCCGGACTTCGATGGCTGGGCAGCGCGTCTCGTCCCCAAGGCAGAGGCGATCGTCCGGGAGCAGGATGCAGACCGCCAATGGTCCTGCGCGGAGCTCCTCGATGAGCTGCGTGAGCAAGAAGACATCCCGGACTGGCTCACCCCATGGGGCCTCGCGGCCCTCGTGCGCGCAGGCTCCAAGCTCCAGTACCTCGGCCGACTTCGCGTCGCGCTACCCGGCAATCCCGAGAACGACTCGCGCATCCTCGTCCATGACGAGCTCGAGCGACTCTTGACCGAGACCGGCGGACCGATGACGCGCGAGGAGCTCACCGCTCGCATCCTGGAGCGGCTCGCTGTGACCGAGCTGGGGCTCCAGCAGGTCTTCGGTCGCCCGCAGTTCCTTCGCCTGGACGGGCAACGCTACGGGCTCCTGGAGCGCGACGTCCCCGGCGGCCCGGGCGCCGTCGCGGATGCCCTCGACCACGTCGAGGGCGTTCTCGCCCGCCGCAACCGAGGGATGTCGGTACACCACATCCATTCCGAGGTCATGACCCTCAGCGAAGCTCACGCGGAATGGACCGAGGAGCTCGTGCACTCGCTCCTGCGAGCGGACGGACGCTTCCGGACCGTGGTCGGTGGCGGGGTCGGGCTCAGCGAGTGGGAGTCGACACGCTTCCCCACGCGCCTCGAGCTGGTGCGCTCGGCCCTGGAAGACAGCGACGGTCGAGTCAGCGTCGACGCCCTCATGGAACGAATCAAGGCGAACTACGGCGAGCCGCCGACGCGCGCGTCGCTCGCTGGCGTCGCGATGAAGCTGGGCGCAAGCCTCGAAGGCGAATGGATGGTTCGGCGCGGTCCAATCGGCTGATCGATTGTCGCATCTAAAGTCGTGCACGGCGGCCCAGTGTGCGCTCGCGCACGGTCTCTTCGGCGGCGGTTTCTCGGAACCGGGCTTGCCAGATCGCGGCCGTGGGCCGAGCATCCGATCCCTCGAGCTCGTGAGGGGAGCCTATGAGTGAGCGTCTGCTGACCGGGGTGCCGGGACTCGACTCGATCGTGGGCGGCGGTCTGTTCCGCGACGCGCTCTACCTGGTCAAGGGCACGCCCGGCACGGGAAAGACAACGATCGGGCTGCAGTTCTTGATCGAGGGCGCGGGGCGTGGCGAGAAGTGTCTCTACCTCGGGCTGTCGGAGACGAGAGGTCAGCTGGCTGCGATCGCGAGCTCATTCGGCTGGAGCCTCGACGGCATCGACATCCACGACATGCGGCGCCGCGGGTCCGCAGACGACGAGCGAGAACGCTACACGGTGTTCAGCCCCTCGGAGGTCGAGCTCGGGGAGATCTCTCGGGAGATCCTGGAGCAGATCGATCGGGTACGGCCATCGAGGCTGGTCCTCGACTCGCTTTCGGAGATCCGCCTGCTCGCCGAAGAGCCCTTTCGCTATCGGCGCGAGGTCCTGACCCTGAGCGAGCAGATCACGAGCCGCGGGTGCGCGGGCTTGCTCATCGACGTCGAGTCCGAGGGAGACCAGGGCGTCGTCGCCGAGACGTTGGTCAGCGGGGTGATCCTGCTCCAGCAGCTCTCGCCTGAGTACGGCGGCGAGCGCCGCCGCGTCCGTATCCGAAAGCTGCGCGCGTCGAAGAGCATCGGCGGCTACCACGACATGGCCATCACCGACCAAGGCGTGAAGGTCTTCCCCCGGCTCATCGCCTCCGCCTCGCGCGCCCGGCACTCGAGCGCGGAAGTTCGCAGCGGCATCGAGGCGCTCGATGCCTTGCTCGGAGGAGGCATCGATCGCGGCACCAGCACGGTGCTCACCGGGACGGCAGGAACGGGCAAGTCCACGATCGCGGCTCAGTTCGCGACCCAGGCCGCCGCGCGAGGTGAGAGGGGTGTCTTCCTCTGTTTCGACGAGAGCCCCACGAACCTCCTGATCAGGACCGCCGGCCTCGGCATCCCGATGGAGAAGTACGTGAAGGAAGGTCTGCTCGAGCTCGTGCCTGTCGACCCGGCCGAGCTCACCCCCGGTGAGGTCGCTCACAAGCTGCGGGCGCACGTCGAGGCGGGCTGCAGGCTCGTCGTGATCGACAGCCTGAACGGCTACCTCAGCGCGATGCCGGAGGAGCGCTTCTTGATGGCTCACCTGCACGAGCTTCTCTCGTTCCTCTCGGAGAACGGCGTGGCGACGATCCTCACGTTCGCCCAGCGAGGGCTCTTCGGCACCGCGGAGGTCACCATGGACGTCAGCTACCTGGCGGATACGGTGCTGCTGTTCCGCTACTTCGAGGCCGCGGGAGAGGTGAGGCAGGCGCTGTCGGTGATCAAGAAGCGAACGGGGCAACACGAGCGAACGATCCGCGAGGTCCGGCTCGGTTCGGGGGGCGTCAGGATCGGTCCTCCCCTGGAGGCTTTCCAGGGTGTGTTGACCGGCAACCCGCGGCTCCGCGCTGCTGGTGCCGAGGGCGATCGTGAGCCATCGATCTGAGCCCGCGAGCGGTCGCGTGCTCGTGCTGGCGCCCACCGGGCGGGACGCGGTGATGATCGAGGCGTGCCTCCGCGACGCAGGCTTCGAGTGCGAGATCTGCGAGGACGTCGAAGCGCTCTCGACCGCCTCCCGCAGCGACGCTGGCGCGGCGCTGATCGCGGAGGAGGCGTTGAGCGCGGCTGGCGCGGACGCGCTGCTCGCCGCGCTCGCGACCCAGGAGCCGTGGTCCGACTTGCCGGTCTTGCTCCTGACGCTCGCTCCGGCGAAGCGTGGCTCTCGCGCGTACCCGACCACTTGGCTGCTCGGGCGGGCCAACGTCATGCTCCTGCAGCGACCGATGCCGCCGTATCTCTTGCTGAACGCCGTGCGATCGGCGGTGCGCGCAAGGCGCCGGCAGTATCAGATGCGCGACCTCCACCAGCAGCTCTCGCGTGCGGTGCAGCTGAGCGACATGTTCATGGGCATCCTGGGGCATGACCTCAGGACGCCGCTCGGGGCAATCACGATGGCCGCGGAGGTCATCATCCGAAGCACCGAGGACCCCCGCGTGCTTCGCCGTGCGGGAAGGGTCCTCGCTTCAGCCGATCGGATGGCCCGCATGATCGAGCAGCTGCTCGACGTGGCGCGGGTGCGGCAGGGCCGAGGCATCGGATTGCACCCGGCCGCGGCGAACCTCGTCGACATCGCCAACCAGGTCTGTCAGGAGCTCGGGGACGCGCACCCTCAGGCGCGCATCGAGGTCTCCGCGTTGGGAGACCCGATCGGCAGCTGGGACGCCGACCGGCTCGCTCAGGTGATCTCCAACCTGGTCGGGAATGCCCTCGAGCACGGAAGCCCGGGAGAGCCGGTGACCGTCCAGGTCGACGGCGGGCAGCGGGCGAGCCTGCGCCTGAGCGTAGGAAATGCCGGCGGGATCCCGGAGGAAGCGATCCCCTCGTTGTTCGATCCGTTCAAGCGCCGCGCACCATTCAGAGCAGGCAACCAAGGTCTCGGCCTCGGCCTGTTCATCGCCCAGGAGATCGCTCGTGCTCACGGCGGCCAGATCAGCGCGCGCGTCGTCGACGGGAGGACGATCGTCGACTTGGTGCTTCCGCGGGAGGCGCAGCCGGCCGAGACGGCGGTCATGAGCCCGACGTAGCCGGGGAAATCGGGGAGCAGGCGAGTCTGAGCCGAGTCGCGAGCTCAAAGCACCTCCGACACGCTCGCCTCACTACATCCATCACGCCCCACCAGGATCGAGCGCCGTCGCTCACCGTGCGCGATCGCGCGTAAGCGTTCCCCTGACGACCAGTCCATCCCATTCGACGCGCGTGCGCAGGCTGGTACTGTCGCACCTATGGCGAGGCTCGACGGTGCGGCCACCGTGCTGGCAGGTGGTGGCGAAATGGGAGCGCTCATGCGCGCCGTGGATTGGTCGCGCACGCCGGTGGGCGCGGTGGAGACCTGGCCGCAGAGCCTTCGCACGGCGCTCAGCATTCTGCTTAGCACGGGCTTCCCGATGTACATCGCGTGGGGACCGGACTTTACGCAGTTCTACAACGACGCGTATCGACCGATCCTCGGATCCACGAAGCACCCGCGGGCGATGGGCAACGGCACGCGCGAAACGTTCGCGGAGATCTGGGACATCATCGGGCCGATGTTCGCCGACGTGAAGGCCGGCACGGCGGTGAACGTGACGGACTTCTTGCTCCCGCTCGATCGGCACGGCTTCGCGGAGGAGTGTTATTTCATCTTCTCGTACAGCCCGATCCGCGAAGAGTCGGGCGCGGTCGGGGGTGTATTGGTCACGGTGACGGAGACGACGGAGCGTGTATTGGGCGCGCGCCGGCTGGGTCTGCTGCAGGAGCTCGCGGTGCGCACGCAGAACGTGCCAACCACGCTCGCGGCCTGCGCCGTCGCGGCGGAGGTTCTGGCGAGCGATCCTGCCGACCTCCCGTTTGCGTTGCTCTATCTCTGCGAGGGCCAGCCGCACGGCGCCCGGCTTTCGGGCGCTTCGGCCGACGTCGGCGCGCTGGCCGAGCCGAGCGCATGGCCTCTCGAGGAGGTGTGCACGACGGGCGAGCCGCGAATCGTCGATTGCGTGGCGCCGGCGACGACGTCATCGGGCGGGCCGGGCTCTACGCGCGCGCTCGTCTTGCCGATCTTCACGCCGGGGAGCAAGCGGCCGAGCGGTGCGCTCGTCGCCGGTCTGTCGCCGCGCCTCGTCTTCGAGTCGAAGTACCGCGCCTTCCTCGAGCTGGTCGCCGGCCACCTCGGCGCGGCGATCGCCGCCGCGCAGGAGCTGGAGATCGCCAAGGCACGAGCCGAAGCGCTCGCCGAGATCGACCGCGCGAAGACCGCGTTTTTCGGCAACATCAGCCACGAGTTCCGCACGCCGCTCACGCTGATGCTGGGCCCCATGGAAGACGCGCGCGCACGCGGCAGCCTCTCCGGCGAGGATCTCGACATCGCGTACCGGAACGGGCTCCGGCTGCAGAAGCTCGTCAACGCGTTGCTCGACTTCTCACGTATCGAAGCCGGGCGGACGCAGGCCACGTTCGTTCCGACGGATCTGGCCCGCTTCACCGCCGAGATCGCGGCGATGTTCGACTCGACGATGGCGCGCGCCGGGCTGCGCTTCGAGGTTCGCTGCGGCCCGCTCGACGGCCCGGTGTACGTCGACCCGGCCCTCTATGAAAAGGTCGTCCTCAACCTGCTGTCGAACGCGGTGAAGTTCACCTTCGAGGGCAGCGTGGAGGTATCCCTGGCGGACGCAGGCGACCACCTCGAGCTCTGCGTCCGCGACACCGGCGTCGGCATCCCCGAGCGCCACATCGGGCGCGTGTTCGAGCGGTTCTATCGGATCGAGGGCACGCCGGCGCGGACCGAGGAGGGCTCGGGAATCGGCCTCGCGTTCGTGAGCGAGCTCGTGAAGATGCACGGCGGTACGGTCTCCGTCGCGAGCGCGCCGGGGAATGGGAGCGTGTTCACCGTCTCGCTCCTGAAGGGCTGCTCCCACCTGCCACCGGACCGCATCGGGACGGTGTCGAACGCTGTCATGGGCGCGTCGTCAGCGGCTTTCGTCGAGGAGGCGATGCAATGGCTACGAAACGACACGGCGCCGCGCGAGGAGACGAGCTCGCCTCCGAAGCAGGAGGGGTCGACGACCCACGACGCCGAGGCGCGAGTCCTCGTCGCCGACGACAACGCGGACATGCGTGGCTATCTGCGGCGCGTGCTGTCGGAGCACGTCCAGGTCGAGTGCGTCAGCGATGGCAGGGTCGCGCTCGAGTCCGCGCGCCGCGATCGCCCGGACCTCGTGCTCACGGACATCATGATGCCCAACCTCGACGGCATCGGGCTCCTGCGCGCCATTCGCGAGGACGCCGAGCTGCGAGCGACGCCGGTCCTCGTGCTGTCCGCCCGCGCCGGCGAGGAGGCGCGCGTCGAGGGCCTCGAGGCAGGCGCCGACGACTACCTGAGCAAGCCGTTCTCCGCGCGCGAGCTCGTGGCGCGCGTGAAGACGCACCTGGAGCTCGCGCGCCTGCGCAAGCGGTCGGAGTCGCAGCTGTCGGAGCTGGCGCTCCTGTTCGAGCAGGCGCCCGCGGTGATTTGCGTGCTCGGCGGGCCCGACCACGTCTTCCGGCTCGCGAACCCTTCTTACCTCGAGACGATCGGCAACCGCGACCTGCTCGGCAAGCCCATCCGGGAGGCGCTGCCGGAGCTCCAGGGCCAACCAATCCTCCACATGCTCGATCGGGTCTACACGACCGGCGAGCGATTCGTCGGGACGGAGGTGGAGATCAAGCTCCGGCGCGGTCCCGATCTCGAGACCACGTTCTGGAACTTCGTCTACCAGCCGTACCACGATCAAAAGGGTCGGGTCGAAGGCGTCATGGCTTTCGCCTTCGAGATCACGGCCCAGGTCATCGCGCGCCGTCGCGCCGAAGAGCTGACGAGCCAGCTCAAGGAGAGCGAGTCGCGCGCCGCGGCGGCCAACCGCGCGAAGGACGAGTTCTTCGCCGTGCTCGGTCACGAGCTCCGCAATCCCCTGGCGCCCATCCTCACCGCGCTCCAGATGATTCGATTGCGCGGCGATCAGCCCACGAAGGAGCAGCTCGTCATCGAGCGGCAGACGCATCACATGGTGCGCCTCGTGGACGATCTGCTCGATGTCTCGCGAATCGCGCACGGGAAGATCGAGCTCAACAAGCAGCGCATCGAGCTAGCGGACGTGGTGGCGCGTGGGCTCGAGATCGCGACGCCGCTCTTCGAGCAGCGACAACACGAGCTCGAGCTCTCGGTGCCGAGGACGGGGCTGACCATTCTGGGTGACTCACACCGCCTCGCGCAGGTGATCTCGAATCTGCTCACCAATGCGGCGAAGTACACCGATCGCGGCGGTCACGTGAGCGTGCGAGCGGCACGCGAAGGGGACGAGGTCGTCTTGCGGGTCCGTGACGACGGCGTCGGCATCGCGGAGGACGTGTTGCCGCACGTGTTCGACATGTTCGTGCAAGAGCGCCAGGCGCTCGATCGGTCGCGCGGAGGGCTCGGGCTGGGCCTCACGATCTCGCGGAGCCTGGTGGAGCTACACGGCGGACGCATCGCGGCGGCGAGCGCGGGGCGCGGGCGCGGGTCGGAGTTCATCGTCTCGCTGCCCGCCGCGGAGGGCTCGCGGCTCCCCGTCGCGACCGAGCCCCGCGTCGGGCTCGCGGAGCACCCCGCTCAGCGCCCATGCCGCGTCCTCGTGGTCGATGACAATACCGACATTGCCAGCATGATCGGCGAAGCCCTCGAGCACATGGGCCTGGCCGTGCGCGTGGCCCACGACGGTCCTCAGGCGCTCCGCATCGCGGCGACGTTCGACCCACACGTGGCGCTGGTCGACATCGGGCTCCCGGTGATGGACGGCTACGAGCTGGCGCATCAGCTCCGCGCGCGTCAGGAAGCACAGGGCGGTGCCGACCGCGTGCGCCTCGTGGCGGTCACCGGCTACGGCCAGGAGTCCGACAGGCAGCGCTCGCGTGAGGCCGGCTTCGACGCCCACCTCGTGAAGCCCGTGGGGCTGGATCGCATCGCGGCGGTCATTCGTGAGCTCGGTCCACCTGCCTGAGCTCACCATTCGGCAGCCTTCATTTCCTTTTGTTGGATCGACCCAACCCGTTAGCCTCGAGCTCATGCTTACTCGAACCACGCTCCTTGCTTGCCCCAGCTGCACCCACCACGTGTTCCCGTCCAACTCGCTCTGCCCTGCTTGCGGCCAGAAGCTCCGCGGAGCGGACGGATCCATCGCGCGGACACAGGTGGCGCTGGCGATGAGCCTCGGCGCGGTGTTCAGCCTCGCGGGCGTCGGTTGTGGCGACTCGGACGGCTCCGGCGGCGGTGGTGCTGGCGGCGGAACCAACACCTCCACGACGACCTCGAGCTCGAAGGCCACCACGGTGACCACCGGAATGATGATGGCCGTGAGCACGTACGGTGTCGGCCCATCGACGACCGACAGCAGCACCGGCACCAGCGGACTGCTCTGCGACGACGGCACGCCCGGCGACATCGACTCGCAGCTCTGCACCAGCTGCTCGACTTGCGCGCAGGAGAACGCGTGCGCCGACGAGCTCGCGCTCTTCGAGGCCGACCCCGACGCGCTGGCCTTCTCGGACTGTCTCGACGCCTGCACGGACACGACCTGCGAGGACGCTTGCGCGGCGACCTACGCCAGCGCCGCGGCGCTCTACGCCGACGTCTTTGCGTGTGTGGTGTGCGAAGAGTGCCCGATCAACTGCGACGCCGCGACGAACTGCCCGTAGCTCGGCTCAATACGAGCCGACTCGAACCATACAAGGCGCTGCCTCGCGTTCACTCCTCGAACACGAGCGTCTTCACGATCTCCGCGAGAGCAGCGTTCTCGAGCGAGGTCTTGCAGGACGGTTGCGATTGCTCGCTCGTCCCCACGCCGAAGAGGAGGAGCACGCCTGCGCGCGGATTGGCGGCCGACGGCGCTCGAACGACGCACCAGCACGTCGTCGCGGGGCCCCTGCCGGTCCGAAACGCTCGTCCCTCGAGCTGTTTCCCTCCGAGCGCGACGAGATCTTCCGCCCCTGCTTCGATCGGATCGAGGTCGGTCCGGTCTGCCAGTGCTCTGCGAAAGAGGACATCGATCGAGGCCTGGTCGCGGAAGCCGTCGTGGTACGGCTTGGCGAGGAACGCGACGGTACCGCCGGGTGGGCCGTGTGCGGCGACGTATTGGTCCCTGCTTGGTCCAGTGATCGTGAAGCCGCCGCGCTTCATCGTCGCGCGAAACCCGATGGCCGGGAGGCCGAGCGCCAGCGCCTCTGCCTTCGTGATCGAGAACATGCCGTCTTCGGTGAGGGGGACCGCCGAGGGGCTGTCCGGCGCCTTCGGTCTGAGGTCGGGCGGTGGGCTCAAGCACGGGATCGGCTCGGCACAACCACTTGCCAGCACGACGCCGCCGATCGCGGCTCCGATGAGGACCGCGCGGCGCTTGAGGAGCGCTGCGCGGTCGGCGTTCTCGTCGGCTTCGCTCGGCTCCGCTCGGTCATTCGGTGTGCTCACGTGCTACTCCTCGAACACGAGCGTCTTCACGATCTCCGCCAGCGCCTGGTGCTCGAGCGACGGCTTGCAGCTCGGCTTCGCGCTCTCTCCAGTCCCGACGCCGAAGAGGAAGAGCACGCCGTCGCGTGCGTTCTTCACGGCGGGGACCTTCACGACACACCAGTTCGTCGTCGCGAGGCTCTTGCCGGTGCGGAACGACTGCGCCTCGAGCTTCTTTCCTCCGAGGGTGACGGTCTCGGCAGGGCCGGCTTCGATCGGCTCGAAGCCGCTCCAATCCGAGAGGGCTTGGCGGAAGAGGACCTCGAGCGCAGCCTGATCGGAGACGCCGTCGTTGTACGGCTTGGCGACGAAAGCGAGGGGCCCGCCGGGCGGTCCGCTCGCGGAGACGTATTGCGCCCGCGAAGGCCCTTGGACGGAGAGGCCGCCTCGCTTCATCGTGACGCGGAAGCCGATGGCCGGCAGGCGGAGCGCCGAGGCCTCCGCCTTCGTGATCGAGAACACGCCGTCTTTGAGCGGCGCGAGCGCCGGGGCCGCCGCGCTGGCGCTCGGAGCTGCGCTGCTCGAGCCTGCGCTGCTCGAGGCGGCGCTTGCGCTCGCGGACGAAGGCGGGGCGCTCGACCCCGCGCCCGAGGCCTCGCTGCTCGGCGTGAGCTCACGTGGGCTCGCGATGTTCAGGCACGGCTGCGGGTCGCTGCACCCGCCGACGAGCGCCGGCAGCGCGAGGCTACCGATGGCGCGCGCGACGAAGACCGCGCGTCGCCCGAGGACGGCAGCGCGATCGGCGGCGTCCGCCTCGGGCTCCTCGGCCCTCCCGTCCTTGTCGTGCGCAGGCTCGTCGAGATCGTCCGCCGTTCCCATGGGTAAGGAGGATACAGCGAAAGCCGCGCGTTGCGGTCGGCGCCCGTTTTTCGGACCGGGGACCTGTGATACCCAGCGCACCATGACTCGCTCCCTGCTCGCCCTTGCCATCCTCCTCACCGCGTGCGGCGAAGACGCCAAGCCCGTCGCCGAGAAGGGCTCGGCCGCCCCGAAGACGACCACGTCGTCCCCGTCTCCCGTCGCCTCGGCCAAGCCGACGGCGACCACGACGGCGAGCGCGACCGCGGCGCCTGCCGCCGCAGAGTCGGCGAGCGCCGCGCCGTCGGCGAGCGCGGCCGCGTCCGCCGACGCGAAGCCGCTCGTCCCCGCAGAGGAGCCCGCGGCCGACGCACCTGCGGCCGAGGCGTTCGAGGCCCTCGACAAGGAGATCGCCGTGAAGGCCTCGGGTGAGCAGAAATGCTCCACCAAGGTGCTCAATGGTTGGTTCGAGATGAAATGTGTCGAGGACGAGAAGCTCGTCCGCGCGACGAAGGTGGAGCTGAAGGGCGGCTTCGACTCGAGCCGCATGCAGTTCGACGCGTTCGAGAGCAAGACGGCGCGCTTCGTCGCCGCGCTCCCGAAGTCGGGGGAGAAGTGCCAGGCGCGCTTCTATGGCCCGAAGATGCACGAGATCTGGCTCACGCTCGAGCACGAGGAGAAGGGCTGGAAGGGCCAGCTCACGTCGAACCAGCCGTGAGACGCGGCGGGGCCGTGGTCGGCCGCCGTCCCTCGCTTGCGACGCCCGCAGATCCTGGCTACGTGCCGAGGATGCAACTCCGCGGTCGGATCCAGCTCGCGTCGGTCCTCGTCATGTTTGCCCCCTTCGCCGTTGCCTGCGGCGACGACGCGGAGGGCTCGGGGGGCTCGGCGACGACCTCGAGCACGACCACGACGACGAGCACCGGGACCGGGATGGGCGGCCAGTCCCCCGAAGACCTGGTCCCGCCGGAGCCGCTCGGCGGCGACCCGATGACCGCTTGCCCCGCCGACTACGCGCCGGCCGCGCCGGTCGCGGGCGACAACCAGTCGTTCGAGGTCGCGGGCCAGTCGCGGCGCTTCCACCTGATCGAGCCCGACGCGAGCTTCACGGGGCCGCGCCCGCTCTTCGTCGCGTTCAACGGCACCGGCGAGACCGGCAAGAGCTTCTCGGATCGCGCGGAGCTCGAAGAGCTCGCCGCGCGCGGCTTCGTGGTGGTCGCGCCGTGGAGCGCGGGGAACGGCACGTTGTGGCCGGTCTGGGACTCGATGCACGCGGCCGACGACCCCGACGCGAACAACCCCGATCTCGCGTTCTTCGACGAGCTGGTCGCGTGCCTCGGCGCACACAAGCCCATCGACAAGAACCGCATCTACATCGGCGGTCACTCGGCCGGCGGCATCATGACGAACTACGTGCTCCAGCGGCGGAGCGAGCTCGTCGCGGGCGGCATCGTCGCCTCGGGTGTGTTCTCGCTCACCTCGCCCGTCCCTCCGGCCACGCTTGACGACGTCTTCGCGCTCGTCACCTGGGGCGGCGACAACGACGAATATTCGGGCGGCGCCGGCGGCGTCTCGGTGCCCTCGATCAACTTCGTCGAGCAGGCCTCGATCGCGTCCACCTTCTACGACGCGCAGCCGAACGTGTCGCAGGCCAACTGCCGCGGCAACGATCTCGGCCACGCGTGGCTGCCCATCAACGACTGGTTCGTGGACGTGTTGCTCGCGCACCCGAAGGGCCTCGCGCAGAAGGGCTCCACCACGTTGCCCGCGTTGCCCGCCGGCGCGCCCGCCGCCTGCACGCTCGACCCGTTCACGTACACCAGCGATCTCGTCGTGACCTGCCCGGCGACGTCCACGGTCACCGGCTGCGCCGAGGTCTGCCAGTTCGTCGGCGACTGCGCGGTCGAGAACGCGACGGTGGGTCCCATCCTCGCGCCGCAGCTGACGGATCTCGGCTTCTCCGGCACGGACAACACGACGTGTGACGGCTGCGTGACCCATTGCGAAGGCGTCGCCACGACGACGCCCGACGCGGAGGTGCTCGCCTGCATGCTGCGCGCGAAGAACGCGAGCGTCTGCGGCCCCGGGGTGGACGGCGCGTTGCCCGTGATCGACGCGCTGAACGACTGCTGCGACGGGCGCTCGGACTCGCCCTGGTGCGTGGACACCTGCACCATCATGCTGACGAACACCGCGACCGGGAGCTTCTTGCCGAGCTGCGAAGCGCTCGTGAACTGACTCTTGTAGTCTCTGCCCGTGCTCCGCGACATCGTCGAAGGCGCCCTCGGGCGGCACGGCTACCAGGGCCCCGAGGCGTCGCGCGATCTCGTCGAGAAGCGCGACGCGCTCGCTCGCGAGGTCCGCGAGATGGAAGGGCACGTCTCGTGGCTCGAGCGCGCGGTGTTCTTCCGGAGCACGCCCGACGAGGCGCGGCTCCGCCAGGCCGAGGCGGAGCTCGAGGCCGTTGAACGGGAGCTGGCCGAGCGCATCGAGCGCGATCGGCAAGCGATCGTGCAGGTGGGAGCGGACGTGCCGCCGCTCCGCATCGCGCAGCGCCTCGGGGAGGCATACAGGCGGCTCGCGAGGTGCGTCGCCGACGCGACCGACGCCGATCTGGTGGGCATCGCGACCGTGCTCGACGCGCTCGCGGAGGACGTTCGAACCACGTACCTCGCCGACGTCGACATCGAGCGCGCGATCGACGAGCTCGATAGCCGAGCGCGACAGGACACATTACGCCCGCAGCCCGCTCCCAAGCCCGAGGCGCACCCGCAGTGGGGATGGGCGCCGATCGGTCAGGAGGCGCTCGTGGCGCTGGCGGTCGCCAACCTCGACGAGGCAACGGTCGACGCCCTCCGCGCTCGGCTGGAGGCGGAGCGCGCCGAGCTCGAGGCGGCGGAGGCCGGTGTCCGCGCCGCGGAGGAGGCGCGGAGCTTCGGCGCGAGGGTCCTGGGCGACAGCCCCGAGCTCGTCGAGCGGAAGCAGGCTCTGAAGAAGGAGGAGTGGGACGTATTCCTGGCGACCGAGGCGCACCGGCTCGCCCTGCTCGGTGCGCTCCAGGCCTATCCGCCGATGCATGTCTACCTGGCTGCCAGCGCGACAGCGACGATTCTGTCAGGAACCGTGCTGCAGGAGAGCCAGATCGTCTGGCCGGGCGTGATCGCGTCTCGCAACACGGGCCACCTGGGCTTCGTGGCGACTGCCCTCGCCGAGCTGGTGCACGCCACGGAGGCTGCGTTCCCGGGGGCGTGTGTCTTCGCGCGCATCACCGTCGTGGTGCCGCGCGCGGCCACGCAGAAGGCGCTCACGCCCTATCGCGCGAGCCCTACGACCGAGACCACCGCACCGCCCGCGCAGGCGTCGGCTGCTGCGGCACAGCTCTTCGACGCGCTCGACAAGCTCGGCGTGAGCGAGTGGCTCGCGCGGGGCGTCGCGCACGCCGCGGCGGGCTCGACCCTGCGCGCGAAAGGGGAGGAGGAGCGCCCCACGCTGGCGTCGCGGCTTGCGTTCTGGTCGGGGGGGCAGGCGGCGAAACAAGCGGAGGATCTCGAGCTTCGAGGCAGGTGGCACGCCTGGGCGGCTTCCACGTTCGCGGGGCGACTCTGGTGGGCTCCGTCCGAAGCAGGCGCCGGGCAGTTCGAGATCGCGCTCCGCGACGGATTGGTGAACCTGCACCAGAAGCTCAATCAGGTGAACGCAGCTTGTTACGAAGGCGTCCAGCACGTCTTCGTGCCCCGGTTCATCGCGCCTGTCGTCGAAGCGATCGACAGGCTCGGCTCGGTGATCGGCTCCGGCATGAGCATCGGCGGGACGCGCTACGCCCTCGCCGACGCGGCGCGCGACTACATCGAGCGGTACCCGCCGTCGCACCCACCCTATCGCCCGGGCGATCCGCCGCGCCTCCTCTCCTGGCCGGAGGTCGTCGCGACGGTCGGCGAGGCGCTGCGCGCGTACGGCTTCGGTCCGGCGTACGCGCAGCTGCAGGCTGCCTCCGCCGAGCTCGAGGCGGTGGTGCCCCTCGGCGAGCAGGCGGAGCGCGACGTCCCCTTCCTCGATTGGCTCGACTTCTTCACCGACAGCGAGGCCGAGCAGAACCGAGACCGCCTCCTGGGCCGCGCCGCCGAGCTGCGCCTGTTCCTCGTGCGCCAGCGCCAGGCGCTCGAGACCATGCTCGACCAGGGGCTCCTCGCTTACCCGCCGGCGCCGCTTTATTATTCGCTCGAGGTCTTGCGAAAACACGTCCTCGCGATCCGCCTCGAGGTCTGGGATACGCGGGGCGGTCGCCAATACCAGCACAACGGCCTCGACACCGCGCGCTGGGTGCTCGCCGGCTGGACGCGCAGCGCTTACAGCCTCTTCGGCATCGCGCCGAGCAATGGAGTCTTGCTCGCTCGCTATGCGCTGCGCTCGCTCGCGGGGTGAGCGTCCATCGAGCGCGAGCTTCAGGCGCCCGCCATTGGTCCGTGTCACAGGCGCAGGTCGCGCCACTGTGGCGGGCGAGCCCGTGGCGGGCTAGCTTGTCGACGTGCTCAAGGGCGCTCCGGTCATCGCGCTAGTTGGTCTCGTGGGCGCAGGATGTGAGGCGCAGACGACCGTGCGCACGCCCATCGTCCTCGCGTCGGATGGCGCGTCGGCCACGCTCGAGCGGCTCCACGTCCAAGTGCGCCGGGCGAAGACGTTCGCGCAGCCCCTCGATGTCCCTGGAGGCAAGTGCCCTTCATTCGACAAGGAGGCGCAGTCCGTGGTCCCTGGCGTGGTGACGAAGACCACCCAGGGTTTCGAGATGACCCAGTCGGCGATCCCGAGCGTGCCCGAGTTCTGCGCCGCGGCGTGGTACGACGCCAACGGCAACGGGCTGCTCGACGCGGGCGACGCCGTGGGCACCTTCGCCGAGCCCTACCCGTCGCAGCCGAGCACCTTCTTCGGCTCGAACCGCTACGATTCGCCCACGATCGAGCTCCGACCCGTTCCCTGAGGACGTGACGACGAACGCGTGGCGCCCGCGAGCCCGATGAGCAGAAGAGCGCGCCGCACGGGTTACGAGACCCCATCAATCAGGCGGTTGCATTGGACCGAGCGCCGAGAACTTCACGCGCGCGATGTTCCGCTCGGTGCCGAGGCCGGCGCCGACGAAGACCTCGTCGCAGGTGATCTCGAGCACATCCTCGAAGCACCAGTCGCCCGTGACGTTGGGCGGCGTGCAGCCCGAGGAGGGAAGCTCCCACCAGTAGCCATCCGATGCGCGCACGATCAGCGTCTTGCCCGGTAGGTAGCCATAGCCCACGTACCCGCAGCCGACCGACATGGCGCTGTTCGCCAGATAGTTGGTCGGGAAAGAGCGGAGCCGACGGGGCTCGAGCGCGGCGGGGTCCTTCGTGAACGGCGAGACCATGATGTCCTGCGCGGCGAATGGGCACGAAACCGGGTCGTAGAGGCAGCTCGTCGGTTTGCCGTGCCCGTGCACCCACGAGACCCATTCGCCGTCGGTGCCAAAGGCGTAGACCGACTGCGAGCTGTCCGGCAAGTAGGAAAGATACGTGATCACGCCTGTGTCTTTCCGCCAAGCCCGGACCTCCGCCACGTTGCCGTCGCTGTTGCGCCAGAACAGCATGTCGTCCCAGGCGTAGACCATCACCTGCTGGAGCCCGAACGGGGAGATCACGTGCCAGTCGTCTCCGCCGTACTCCGCGACGCCGATGGAGACCGAGTCCGTCGTGCCCCAGAGCTTGTCGGAGGTCGAGATCCCGGGGCCTCCCACATCCACGAACGCGTGCTCGAGGGTCGGCTTGAGCTGGTCGGGGCCGATGCCCAGGATGAAGTCTGGCCATGGGGGCGGAAGACCATGGCCCGAGAAGCTGAAGAGCGACCGGCCTTTCCGCAGCCCGGTGAGGTTGATTGCCTGGAACGCCGTCCAGATGTTCGGCCAGATGGCGACAACGGCGTTACGAACCGAGCCATCGACCTCGGCGAGGATGTGGAGCGTGTACGGTGGGTTCGCGGCGCGCGCGTTTCGGTTGAGCTGGATCAGCAATGCGCCCGTGATGGGGTCGCGGTCGAGCGAAGCCACAGGCGACACCGGCGCGCTCCCCGCTTCCGCCGGCCACGTGACCTTCATCTGCTCGCACCCCGTCGGCATGCCGGCGAGCGCCGGGCAGGGCTCCCATTCGATGGGCTCGGGCAAGACGTCCGCCGAGCCGGCATAACACAGCGGCAAGTCCCGCCCCGCGTCGTTCCACTTGTACCAGCCGGGCCAACCCGGGCAGTTCTCGAGCGACTCCCCGCCCGCGCCCGAGCTGGTCGCCTGCCCGCTGGACGCGCTCGTCCCGGCGCCCGAGGTCCAGGTTGCCGTCGTCCCGGCGCCGGTACCGCCTGCGCCGCCGGTCGTCGTACCAGTGACCGCGCTGTCAGGATCGCAGGTGCACCCCGCGAGCCCGATGAGCAGAAGAGCGCGCCGCACCGGGTTAGAGTACCTGACGGAGGTCGCGCGCCGATGCACGTTGCCAGCTTACGAATTGATCAGCTGGATCGTCGCCTCACTCCCAGCCCTTCGGCTTGGGCGGGACGAGCATGGCGCACCCGCCGCCCGGCGCGGCGAAGGCGCTGAACGCCGACTCGTAGGGATAGGCGTAGCCGAACATCATGCACATCTCGTTGTCGCCGACGCCCTCGACGATTGTCTTGTCGAAGGTGTTCTTCCAGGTGCACGAGAAGCTGAAGCCGTCCCCGGGCTGGACGACGACCGCGGGGTCGAAGGAGGTGATGAGCCCGTCGGGGTTGTAGCCGGGGGAGTCGAGAATGACGGTGCCGTCTAGCTCGCCGCCGATGAGGCTCGTCTTGAAGCTGGTGCCCAGCTTGTGCATGTGCGGCATCATGTCGACGATGTGCATCGGCTCGGCCGCGCCGACGGTGCAGTCCGTGCTCACCGTGAGCTCGCCGTTGGGCGGGATCTCGAAGGCGCCGTAGCGCCAGATGAGCGGCCCGAGGAGCTGGGTCAGCTTCGACTCGTCGATCGTGTACCACTCGTATTTCGGCGCCACCTCGATCGGCTCGCTCGTCACATTCAGGTAGTGCATGCGCAACACGACCTCGGAGTCGTCGCCGATGGGGAAGCCCATCCCTTCGGGGAAGGTCCGCCACTCCGTCCCCTCGACCTGCGTCGTCGAGCCGAAGAGCACCGCCCCGCCAGCGAGGATGTCGGAGCCTTCGCCGCCGATGAGCCCGCCGTCGTCAGGGCACGGCCGGACGCCCTCCCCGGTCTTCGGGCGCGAGGTGATGTTGCCGTGGTGCATGCCCTTGCCCACGGTGACCGAGCCGCCGCCCACGACGCGTGACGGTCCTGTCAGGTTGAGCGGGTAGATGAGGCAGGGAAAGAGCTCTTCCCCGGGCTGCACCACGATGGGATCGAGCTGGACCGTGAACCCGCCGACCACGTGGGCGGGCGGACCCTGCTTGGGCTTCGTGCCCACCGGCGCGTCGACCCCGCCGCCACCGGCGCCGTCCGCCCCGCTGCTCTCCCCGCAGCCCAGCCCGAAAAGCGCCGCCGCCACCCCAAACGCTGCCCAACGCTTCATGGCCTCGTCTTGCCAGAACCGGCACCCGGCGGAAAGTGTGACCGACCGGTCACACCATGGGGAAGCTCGATGCCCCCCTCAGAACATCTCCCCCATCCCCGGCATCGGGCTCCGGAACACCTCGTCCAGCGCGCGAACGGCCTCGTCCGGGGCGTCCAGCCAACCCAGTCGTCGCATCGAAGCAGCAGAGAGGTAGCCGGTGTACAGGGGGGCGAGGGCGCGTACGTCCAGGGCGATTGTGCCACGGCCGCCCCGACCGACCTCCGCCTCGCCGTCTTTCAAGTGGAGCGTCCAGCGGCCGGCGTTCGCCTCGACGAGGTCGTCGCGGACGTCGAGCTCGAGCGTCATGTCCGCGGACTCGGGGTACCCGCGGAGGGCGAGCGCGCTCTCGACACGCGTGACGCGCACCATCCAATCGAGGACGAGCTCCTGATCGTAGCGGTGCTCGGGCAAGACGCTCAGGATGGGGACCTCGGGGCCCGTGCGGAAGGTGACGTGCTCGGTCAGGCTGCGCTGGTCGTGGAAGAAGCGGAGCATGGCGCGCAGCGCGCGAGCCGTTCCTCCGACGAGGTCCGTCAGCCTGACGTCGTGGTGTGGCGGTGAGTCCGACTCCTGGGTGCGCATGTAGAGGTAGCCCTCGAGCGCCTCGCCGGCGAAGAAGCCAAACCCACGCGCCGGCTTTCCTTGCGGCGCTCGAACCCGCGACCACATGTACTCGTTGCGATCGAGGTAGCCGTGTTGCTCGCGCGCGAGCTCGGTGTAGAGCGCCTCGACCGCGGATCGGTCCCCTTCGCCCAAGGGTCGCACCTCGATCGATCGGTCTCGCGGGTGCCCCAGATCGAGGGCAAACGTCGGCACGCGTACCTCGAGCAGCTTCCCCGAGCGCTCGTAGCCCGAGCGCCGGTAGAGCGTCTGCGTCGCGGGATAGAGCGAGCTCAGCGCGACGCCCTGCTCCGCGATCTCGAGGATCGCCTTGTCCATGAGCCTGCGGCCGGCCCCTTGTCCGCGGGCCTCGAGCGCGACGCCGACGCCGGCTATCCCCACGGTGGGCACCCGCCTGCCGAGGAAGAAGTGCGCCATCGGCAGCTCGAGCAGACACGCGACGGGCCTGCCGCCGTCGGCCAGCACGCGGACATGATCGTGGCCGGTTCGATCGAGCCAAGGACCGATCTGCTCGGGTGGCGTGGCGAACGCTGCCGCGAGGATGTCGGAGACGATCGGGAGCTGGTCCTCACGGAGGGGGCCGTACGTCATGCCGGCGAGGATAGCTTCCGCCGCGGTGGTGCGCCGGCGCTACTTCGCGAGTCGATAGACCGTGTTGTCCGCCACGAAGTAGAGCGCCTCCGCGTCCTGGTGCAGGTCGGAGACTGCCGGCAGGTTCGTGCTCACGGTGAAGCTGGAGAGGAGCTCGGCCACGCCGGGCGGGTTGGGCGTGCTGATGACATTGAGCGCGGTCGTGGGTGCGCGCCTGATCTCCACCGTGCCTCCGGCGGTGCGCCAGATCCAGTAGAGCGTCGCTCCGTCGCGCAGAATGGAGACGGGGATCGCGTCGCCGGAGTAGACGAAGAGCGCCTGCGCGCTGGAGGTGGCGATGTCGTAACGCCGGAGCTCGATCTCGCCGGACATGCTTCCGAGCGTGAAGAAGTAGAGCGTGTCGCCGGTTCCATCCGTCGCGAAGGAACGGAGCGAGTCCTCCGTCCGCTGCGCGATGGGGAAGGTCGTGTATTGCGCGCTCTGCCCGGCGCCGTTCAGATCGAAGCGCCGGATGTGACCCTGCGTCCCGCTCGAGCTGATCGGGTGGACGAACGCGTCGGTCGCGTCCGTGGGGTGCTGCACCAGCGTGGTCGGGTAGTCCGTGGTGAAGCAGAGCAGATCGACGGGGCTCGCCGGCGTCTTGCGGACGCATTTGTCCGCTCCCCAATACAGAGTCGAGCCGAACCGGGCGATGGTGGTGAAGCCGGTCGAGCTCGTGACGACGCTCGGCAGCGATCCCCAGCTGCCCGAGTGTAGCCCGCCGGTCGTCTGAACGCTGAAGCCGTAGCTGAGCTCACCCATGCTCGCGACCATGTGCAGACGACCAAACACGGCGTTGAGCGGCTGCGAGGCGCTGTTCGCCGGCATGAAGCCGTCGCCGAATCGCCAGATCGTGCTGTCCACGGTGACGGCGTAGAGCGTGGTGGGCGTCGTGCTGTCATCGGCCGCGAACCCGCGGATCACGCCGATGCCCGGGCTCAACCCTGCCTTCTGGCAGTGGCCCGCGCTGCAGCTCGCGCCGGGGAAGGCCGCGGTGGAGCAGGTGGTTCCGCACGCACCGCAGTTGTCGCCGTCGTTCTGGAGATTCAAGCAGACGCCATTGCAGTCCGTGAGGCCGGGGAGGCACTCACACGATCCGTCGACGCAAGCCTCGTTCGCGCCGCACTGCGCGCAGGTCGGCCCGCAGTGGCTGGTGCTCGTGTCCGAGAAGCAGCCCATTTGCAGAGGACATGCGTGCAGCCCGTCGGCGCACTCGCACTGGCCGCCATTGCATACCTCGTTCGAGCCGCACGAGTTGGTGCAGGAGCCGCAGTGCTGGATGTCGGTCTGCGTGGGGTAGCAGCCCGGCGTCGGCGAGATGCAATACTCCTCACCGGAAGGGCAGCAATGTCCCTCGCTGCAGTCTTCCGTCGGCGAGCACGCGGTGTTGCAGTCGCCGCAGTGGTCGTCGCTCGAGCTCGGGTCGTAGCAACCCGGTGGGTTCGAGCACTCGATCTGATCTGCCGAGCACCCGCAGAACCCATCGAAGCAGGAGCCGTTCGGCAGACACTTCTCGCAGCCGGTACCACAATGGTCGGGATCCGAGAGGACCTCGAAACACCCTTCTTCCCCGGGGCACTCGGCCTCGGGCGCCACGCAGCCTGGCCCGGTCGTCGTCGTCGAGGAGGTGGTCGTCGAGGTGGACGTGGTCGACGACGTTCCGGTCGTCGTGGTCTGGGACGTCGTGAGCACACCGCCCGTTCCGCCTTCGCCGCCGTTGCCGCCGTCCGCGGAGCCCCCGGAGCCGTAGGGCGCGGGGACCTCGAACGTGCACGCCGCGAGCGCTGCCGCGGACCAGAGAAGCGCGGCCCCGTGGACCTTCCGGAATCGACTCAAAACAGCACCTTCCCTTGCCAGAGGGCGGCCTTCTGCTCGTCCGTCGGGCCCGTGAGGAAGATGCCGATCGTGCCCGCGACGAGGCCCGCCGCGGCGAGGCCGAGCGCCACGTCGACCACGATCGCGCGCGTGTCGAGATCGCTCTGCAGCTCCTCCTGCTCGGCGCGGCACGAAGCAGGCGCGCTCGGGACCGTGCATCGGTCCTCGTAGTCGGCCACGTCGACGACGCCGCTCAGCCCGACGCCGAGGGCCACGACTCCGCTCGTCACCGCGACCGAGGCGCCGATGGGGAGCAGAGGCGAGAGGTAGAACCCTTGCTGAGGCGGCGGTGGCGGGGCCTTTCGCGCGGGGACGAATGGCAGAGGGGGGAGCGAGAGCTCCACCGTCGAGACCTCACCTGGCGTGGCCTTGACGCTGTGCTCGACCTTGCCGAACCCCTGTGCGGTCGCGACGATCTTCACTTCCGAAGGATTCACCACATAGCGCTGACCGAGGAGCGCGAGGGGCACGGCCTTGCCGTCGACCGTCACGACCGGTGACCCCACCTCGGGACGAATGGTGATGACGAGGTACGCGACGAGCGGCCTCGCCTTGTCGACGATTGCCTGGCAGGCGACCCGGTGGGCCTCCGATGCCTCGACCTTCGCCTCTCGGACGCAGAGCTCGGCGGAGCCGAGCGCGGCCGCCGGCTGGCCGACAGCCATCTGCTCCTCGGCGATGAAGCGACGAAGGGAGACGCTCATCGAGATCTGACCGGCGCGGTCAGCGAGATCGAGGGCACGGGCGTGGTCGCCTCCGGCTTGCGCGCCCTGCGCCTGTTCGATGAGCTGGCGGCGCGCGGCGATCTGCTCGCCTGTGGGCTCGGCGGCGGCCGCCGGTCCCGCGACGGAGCCGATGGCCAGCCCCATTGCGAGGGGCGCCATTGCCAGGAGAGGGCGCACGAATCGCTGCGAACGGATGGTCATGAGCCTCAATCGATCGTGTACGGTTTGGCCGTCTCTTGCGGCGGCGCGGCAGGGCTGGGCGCGGGGCTGCCGGTCGGTGCCGCGCTCGAGGGCTGCTTGATCTTCGGGCCTGCGCCAGGGCGAGGTGCCTCGGGCTTCGCGCTGGACGCGCTGCTTGTCGCGGACGTCGTCGGCTCGCTCGCGGGCTCGACGGGCGAGAGGTGCGTCTCGCTCGGAGCCAGCGCGGGCCGGTCGGGCGCGGGCTCAGCGGTGGGGACGAGGACGACGCTGCCGGTCGCCGCAGCCGACGCGCCGCTGGGTCCGAGGATGCTCGGCCCGCCGAGCGCGAGCACGGCGAGGAGGCTCGCGATCCCACCGAGCGCGATGCCCGCGAGGATCAGGCCACGCATGCCGCCGCGGCTCGACGCCGTACCGTCGCGCGGGATGCGTGCGTCGCTCGCGGCCGCTGCCAGCGTCTCGGGGCCGGGCTCGGGACGGAGCGCCGGCGGCGTCTTCTCGAGCGAGGGTGACGAGATCACCGTCGCGATTCGATCGGCCTCCGAGCTTGGCGCCGCCGGCGCGAGCGTGTCGGCCATGGCCCCGGGCGCGGCGAACGCGGTCTCCCAGGTGGCGCGCCCGCGGGCGCTGGCGTAGGGGAGCAGCGCGGCGCCGAGCTCGCGGACCGAGACGTAGCGATCCTCCGGACGCCGGGCCATCGACCTGACCACGACGGCGTCGAGGAGAGCCGGGATCTCGGGGTGGACGTCGCGAGGCGGCGGGAAGTCTCCGGCGACGACCCGCTCGAGGAGCTCGAAGATGGAGGACGTCCCGGCGGGGAACGCCTCGCAGCCGGTCAAGGCGCGATAGAGGACTGCGCCGATCGCGTATTGATCGGCGCGCGACGTGGCATCGCGGCTCCGCCTGACCTGCTCGGGCGCCATGTATTGCGGTGTGCCGAAGACGTCGGTCGTGGCGGTGAGGTTCTTCTCGTCGTCGTCGTTCGGCTTGGCGATGCCGAAGTCGAGGAGCTTGGGGTGGATCCCGCCGTGCGCCGCCTTCGAGAGGAAGATGTTGGCAGGCTTGATGTCGCGGTGGACGAGCCCCACGCGGTGCGCGGCGTCGAGCGCGGAGAGGATGGGCAAGAGGAGGTCGACGGCCTCGGCCGGGTCGAGCTGGCCCCGGTCCTTCAGGAAGTCGTCGAGGTCCTGCCCGGAGAGGTACTCCATGACCAGGAAGGGCGTGCCTTCCCAGGTGCCCACGTCGAAGACGCCCACGACGTGGGGGTGATCGAGCTTGGCCGCGATCCGGCCCTCGCGGAGGAACCGCTCCAGGTAGACCTTGTTCTTGGCGAGCTTCCGGCTGAGGAGCTTGATCGCGACCCGCTTGCCCAGGTCCACGTGGCGAGCTTCGTGGACGCTGCCCATCCCACCCGAGCCCAGGAGGCGCACGATCTCGTACTTGTCGAAGAGCGCGCCGGGGGGCGCCGATGGTGCGTTGGCCTGAACGTGCTCCTCGTTGCCTTCGCTCATGCTTCGAGCCGATCTCCGAGTGGAAGCTCCAACGTAACGTGGAGATCGGCACAAATCGGTTTCAGCTCGATTTCAATCGAAGCGCTCGGAGCGATCAGCTGACGGAGGCGCGGGCGCCGCGGGCGATCTGGGCGCGCGTGGATTTGCCGCCGGGCGCGCGCTCGATGATCGCGGCGCCGGGGAGGCCCGCCGCGGCGAGCGTCAGCCGCGTCCGATGGATGAGGGTGTTCAGCTGCTCCCGGCTCGCCGACTCACCGCCCCAGACGCGCGGAATCAACAGCTCGTCCGGAACCCAGTCGCCGGCCCTGAGACCGCCCGGAGGGGAGAGGAGCGCGGCGACCAAATCGCCGCGCTTGCGGGGCAACCACACGGAGTACTCGCGGCTGATGCGCAGCTTGAAGAGCGCGCCGTTGGGCATGAGCTCCACGCTGAGGTCGGTCGGCAGCCCGCCCAGATCCGCCGTCGCGGGGGCGTCCGTCGCGAGCACCACCGTGATGGAGAGGCCTCGGTGATCGAGCGTGCTCCCGGCGGGGAGCAGGACCAGCTCGCCGTCGGTCGTCGCGCCGCTGACGGCAATGTCACGGTGGATCTCGGCGAGCAAGCTCGGCCCGGCAGGGTAGAACACCACCGCTCCGTCTGGCCACTCCGGCAAGCGGATGTCGTCGGTCTCCGCCCCGCCCGCCCGGAAGCCGCTCGCGCGGACGGGGTACGAGCGCTGGCCCACCTGGATCAGCCACGCCGACGGCGCCGCAGGCGTGGCGATCTCGAGCTGGAAGGTCGCCCCGTCGATATCGAGCACGTCCCCGTGGCGCGCCACCGTCGGCCCCTCGAGGGGGGCGCCCCGGAGCAGGGTCGGCGCTCGACCGAGCGGGACCACCTGGGCGCCGCCCTCCAGCTCGACGATGAGCACTTGCTGGCGGCTGACGCGCGGGCTCGCGAGCACGACGTGGCATGTCGGCGAGCGCCCGACGAGCAGGCTGCCACCAACGAGAGGGACCCGGATCCCGGACGCGTCCTTGAGCCAGATCGCCATCGAGGCGGCCGGAGGGTAACTCCGCCGGCCTGGCGTGGAAACCCCGGCGGATTTCGCTCAGATGATCGTCGCGGGACGATCGCCCAGGGCCTGCCTTTCGAGGACGATCTCGGGGCTCGGGAGCTCGAGCTCCTCACACGCGTGGAGCGCCTCGAGGGTGATCACGTTCGCGAGCTGGGCCTCGCGACCCTGGGTGAGGAGGCGGACGGCGGTGCTGATCGTCCAGCGGCCCCCCGTGCTCACGTCGGCGCGGCCGCCACGTCGGGTCACGTGCTCGGCGAGCTGTTCGTCGTGGAAGATCCCGTCGACGGTCTCCTCGCCGACCAGGAGCCGCGCCGTGTGGAGGACCCGGTTCAGCACGCTCGACCAAGCGGCGAGCGCGTCGGGACCCTCGCCGATCTCGTCGAGCAAGTCGAACCCCACGGGCAGGCGCTCGAGCCGCTCGAGGAACGTCTCCATCACGGCGCCTCGCAGGAGGCGACCGTGTTGGGGCGCGATGACGTCGATGGGCATGTGGAAGGAGCGAATGGTGCGGATGGTGCTCGCGACGACGCGGTTGGTCGGCATGTACGCCTGGTGGAAGGCGCGAACGCCCGACCAGTCCGTCGCGTCTGCCCAGAGCCCCTGCGCGGTCGGCTCGGTGAGGCCACCGAGGAGGTCCCCCGAGAAGAGCACGCGCGTCTCCGGGTCGTAGAGCATGACGGCGCCGCGGAAATGGCAAAACGGGCTTGGCACCGCGACGAGCTCGTGGCCCTCGAACTCGAACGGCCGCTTCTGGGAGGGCACCTCCACGAAGCGATCGGCCGGGAGGTTCTGGTGCACGATGAGGCGCCAGGTAGGCTCGGAGCTCAGGATCGCGGCGTCCGGCGCGTGCCTGCCGGAGATGACGGTGGCCGACGACCCGACGTCGGGATCCTGGTGGTTGATGAACATGCCCGCGACCGATCGCAAGCTTCCGCTGATCGAGGCGACCTTGGCGCTCACGATCGCGAAATCGGAGCTCGAGCCGGGGTCGATGAGCAAGCCGCGGCCGTCACCCAGGTCGCGGTAATACGGGTTCGCGTGGAAGATGGCGCGTGCGTCGCGTTTGCCGACCCAGAAGGTCTTGGGCGCGATCTCGACGGGGGCGACGTTGTCCAGCGGAGGGGCGCTGCGCGGCGCGATCGAGCGTCGTGTGTCCGCCGAGCCGAGCGTGCTCGCCGGCCTGCTGCTCGAGCGCGGGAGCGCATCGGGGATGGCTCGCTCGAGCGCCGTCAGCATCTCGCCTGCCGACTTGAACCGGAGCGCGGGGACGATCGCGAGGGCGCGATCCACGACCGTCCCCAGGTTGGGCGGGATCTCCGGCCGCAGCGTACGGACGGGCGGCGCCGGGGTGAACGCGCTCGGCCCGATCTCGTCGTAGAGGAGCCGGCCCGTCATCGCGGTGAACAGCGTCGCGCCGAGCGCCCAGACATCGGTGCTCGGACCGACGCGGTCCCACTGCCCGCGGAGCTGCTCGGGCGGCATGAAGCCAGGCGTGCCCATCATGAGCCCGAAGCGAGTGGAGCGCCGGCCGGTGCGGCTGGAGTCGGTGATCCTCGCGATGCCGAAGTCGAGGACCTTCGTGGCGCCCTGATCGGTGAGGAAGATGTTGTCGGGCTTGAGGTCGCGGTGGACGATCCGCTTCTCGTGGGCCGCGGCCACCGTTCGCAAGACGGAGGCGCCCACCGTTGCTGCGTCTTGCCAGGAGAGGCGGCCCTCGCGCTCGATTCGCTCGCGGAGCGTCTCGCCTTCGAGAAGCTCCATCACGAGGAACACGAGCCCGTCGTCCGTGCTGTCGTCGTCGAGGACCTCGACCGCGCCGGGGTGGCCCACCGCGTTCGCGAGGTAGCCCTCCTCGAGGAACCGCTCGCGCAAGGTTGGGCTCTCGGCAAGCTCGCGGTGCAGCACCTTGATCGCGACGCGTTTGCCGTTGCGGTGCGTGGCCGCGAAAACCGTCGCGACGCCGCCGTGTCCGAGCACGGACTCGAGCTTCCATTTCCCGCCCAGCGTCGTCCCCAGCAGCGCCTCGCCTCGACGCGCGATCTCCTCTTCCGGCGCGATCACGGCGCGACCTCGAGGTGAAGATCGAGGGTTTCTGGGGGGAGAGGGCTGGGCATCGGCATCGCTCCGGAGACCCCCCCAAGCAGACGACACGGATAGCAGCTACCGGGTCGTGGAGCCACTTCGTCAGAGGTCGATCGAGGCCGCGTTACGTAGCGATTCTTCCGCATGAAACGCGCGATCGTCCCCCTCCCATCGCAGGCGCCGGCGGACCGGGCAGCAGGGGCGCCTCCGCCAGGTCGTGACAGCGACACCGGCTCGGGTAGCATCCGCCACGATGAGCGCTCACGGACTGGGGTGGCGGCGTGATCCGCCCGACTTTCGCGACCTCTCCTTCGAATCCCACGAGGTGCAGGGGATCCTCCGGATCTCGACGCCTTACAAGGCGACGACCGGGCCAGGCACGGTGCTCCCCGCGAGCATCGATCTGCGCAAATGGTGCACGCGCATCCGCGACCAGGAGCGAACGAATGCGTCGACCGCGTTCGCCGCGATCGCCTTGACGGAGTACTTCGAGCGGCGCGCGTTCGGCAGGCACGAGAACTACTCCGAGCTGTACCTCTACCGCGCGACGCGTGATCTCCTCGGGTTCCCGGGAGACCTCGGCGCCGATCTCCGGACCACGCTCCACGCGCTCCAGCGCTTCGGCGCGCCCGCGGAGAAGCTCTTGCCATTCGACGCCGAGCGCGTGAGCGAGCCGGTGCCGCCGTTCTGTTACGCCTATTCGGACGCGTTCCGGAACATCCGCTACTTCCGCCTCGACGACCCGAAGCTCAGCGGAAAAGACGTGCTCCTCAACATCAGGCGTTGTCTGGCCGCGCGTCTGCCGTCGGTGTTCGGGATGAGCGTCTACACGTCGTTCCCGCAGGTCGGCGAGTCGATCGAGGTGCAGATCCCCGAGCCCGGTGAGCAGCACCTCGGCGGCCACGCGATGCTCGCCATCGGCTACGACGACGAGCGCATGATCGGCGGCGATCAAGGCGCGCTCCTGGTGCGCAACTCGTGGGGCGCCGGCTGGGGCGACAAGGGCTACGGCTGGATCCCTTACCGCTTCGTGGAGATGCGGCTCGCGGTGGACTTCTGGTCGTACCTCCGGCCCGACTTCGTCAACACCGACCTCTTCAACTGAGCCTTGATTCCGTCGACGCGCGACGAGGCGCGCTCCGATAGGGCGGCGATCGACGCCATCCACGCGGCGGCGTTCCCGTCCGCGGCCGAGGCCGATCTGGTGAGCGCGCTCCGCGACGCGGGCCTGCTCGTCACGTCGCTCGTCGCGATCGTCGACGGCGCGATCGTGGGGCACGTGGCGTTCAGCCCGGTCGTGATCGGAGGCCAAGACGTCGCCGCGACCGGGCTCGCGCCGGTGGCCGTCTTGCCTTCGTTCCGGCGGCGCGGCGTCGCCGCTGCGCTCGTCGGCGCGAGGATCGCCGCACGCCGCGCCGCGGGCGATGTCGGTGTGGTGGTGCTCGGCGACCCCGCGTATTACGCGCGCTTCGGCTTCGTGCCCGCGCGCCGCTTCGGGCTCGAGGACAGCTACGGAGGCGGCGACGCCTTCCAGGTGCTCGGGCTCGGTCGCGGCTCGATCCCCGCCGGGAAGGTGCGTTATGCCGCCGCGTTCGACGCGCTCCCCGAAGCGCCGCCCGCGCCGCCAGCCCCTGGCCCGCTGGCCGCGATCTTCGCCGTCGGCGAGGGCGGCGCGTTCGGACGGGCCGGCGCGCTCCCCTGGGACTGGCCCGAAGATCGCGATCACTTCATTCGCACCACGCGTGGACGCGCGGTCATCATGGGCCGCGGCACCTTCGACGAGACCGGTGAGCCGCTCGCGGGCAGCGAGAACGTGGTCGTCTCCCGCGTGATGGCGCCGCGAGCGGGCGTCCACGTCGCGCGCACGCTCGGCGAGGCGATCGGGATCGCGAGGCGCCACGATCCCATGCCCTTCGTGATCGGCGGCGCCGCGCTGCTCGCGGAGGCCTGGCCGCTCGTCTCGCGCGCGTACGTCACCACGATCCCGCGAGCGCCCGAGGCCGACGTGATCTTCCGCCCGGACCGAAGCGCCTTCGGCCTCGTCACGAGCTGGAACGACGAGCGCGGCGCGCGCTACGAGACCCTCGCGCGCCGCTGACGCGCATCACCGCGGACCCCATGCCACGCGCGCAAGCCGACTGGCACACGCGCCACCTCCCACGTAGACTCCCGGCCCCATCGTGTCAGCAAGCACCTACGGCGAATGGGAGGCGGTCATCGGCCTCGAGGTCCACGCGCAGCTCCTGACGCGCACGAAGCTCTTCTGCGCCTGCGAGGTGAAGACAGGCGACCCGCCGAACACGCACACGTGTCCGGTCTGTCTGGGGCTTCCCGGGGCGCTGCCCGTGCCGAACGCCGCCGCGATCCGCATGGGCGTGATGGCCGCGCTCGCGCTCGGCTGCACGGTGGAGAGCCGCAGCGTCTTCGCGAGGAAGAACTACTTCTACCCGGATCTGCCGAAGGGCTACCAGATCAGCCAATACGAAGAACCGTTCTGTCATGACGGCCAGCTGGAGGTGGAGACCGAGGCGGGCAAGAAGGCGGTCCGCATCCGCCGCATCCATTTCGAAGAGGATGCGGGAAAAAATCTGCACGGGATGTCGGGCGACTCCATCGTCGATCTGAACCGCGCGGGCACGCCGCTCGTGGAGATCGTGAGCGACCCCGACCTGTCCGCGCCCGAGGAGGCGAGCGACTACCTCAAGCGCCTTCGTGAGATCCTGATGGCCATCGGGGTCTGTGACGGCAACCTCGAGCAGGGCAACTTTCGTTGCGACGCCAACGTCTCGATCCGCAAAGTGGGCGACACGGAGCTCGGGGTGCGGACGGAGCTCAAGAACATCAACTCCTTCCGCTTCGTGGCCGAGGCGATCGACACCGAGATCCGCCGGCAGATCGTCGTGCTCGAGAGCGGCGGCGCGCTCCGCCAGCAGACGCGCGGCTACACGCCGGAGAAACGTGAGACCTACCTCCTGCGCGACAAGGAGGGCGACGCCGGCTACCGGTATTTCCCCGATCCCGATCTGCCCGAGCTCTGGCTCGACGACGCCTTCCTGTCGGACGCGCGCGCGCGAATGCCCGAGCTTCCGGCCGACAAGCGGCGCCGCTACGTGGCCGACCTCGGCCTCACGCCGTACGCGGCGCAGGTCCTCACGGGGCATCCGGCGGTCGCCTCGCTCTTCGAGCGGGCCGTCGACCTCGCCAGGAGCGTCGAAGGAGTGGACGCCGTGAAGGTCGGCAACTTCCTCCAGGCGGAGGTCTTGCGCGACGTGACGACGACCGGGCTCTCGGCCGACCTGCCGATCTCGGCGGAGCAGCTTGTCGAGATCCTCGCGCTCGTCGCGGGCGGCAAGATCAGCGGCAAACAAGCGAAGGAGGTCTACGCCAAGGTCGCCAGGACCGACAAACGTCCCGCCGACGTGGTCGCGAGCGAGGGCATCGCCGTCGTCGGCGATCGCGGCTCCATCGAGGCCGTCGTGCGCGAGATCATCGCCGCGAGCCCCAAGCAGGTCGCCCAATACAAGGGCGGCAAGACCGCGCTCCTCGGCTACTTCGTCGGCCAGGTCATGAAGGCCACGAAAGGGAGCGCCGATCCGGCGCTCGTGAACGAAGTCCTGACGACCCTGCTCGCGGAGTGACCGAGTTGTCCATTCCTTCCGATATCCGATTCGGCGCGCGGGCCTCTGTCTTCGCCGCGTACGTCATGGGCACGTTGGCCGCGCACGAGGTGAAGGTGCGCGTGCGCCCTCCGACCGAAGAGGAGGAGGAGCTCATCATCGCGGGGACGATGACCCGCTTCGGCCGGCGCATGTCTCGTCTCTTCGGGATCGAGGCGGTGACGAGCGGCGTGCCTGCGCAGGGCTACGTCCCCGGACACGACGCGAGCGGGCTCGGGCGCGTCTTCGTCTCGAACCACCGGAGCGGCCTCGACATCCTCATCACGATGGCCCTCCTCGAGGGCAAACACGTGAGCCGAGCGGACCTCGCCGGTTGGCCGGTCATCGGGACGATAGCGCGGCGCGCAGGCATCCTCTTCGTCGATCGCGAGAGCAAGCGGAGCGCGGCCGCCGTGGTGCACCAGATGATCGAGACCGTAAACGCCGGCCGCGCCGTCATCATCTTTCCGGAGGGCACGACCTTCCCGGGCGACGAGGTGCGGCCGTTCAAGCCTGGCGCGTTCGCCGTCGCGCGGCGCACCGGCTGCGAGATCGTCCCGGTCGGTCTCGCGTATGGCGGGCAGGGTCTGAGCTTCGACGAGGAGAGCTTCGTCGAGCACATGCGCCGCGTCGCCGGCGCCCCGAAGACACGCGTCGGCCTGGCTGTCGGCGAGCCGCTCAGCTTCGCACGCGACGCGGACCCGACGACCGTGAACGACACCGTCCACCAACGCGTGAGCGCTCTCGTGAAGCAGGCGCGCGCCCTCGTGGGTCCCGCCTGACCGAGAGAGGAGGAGCCATGGCCCGAGCCAAGAAGGCGGCCGCGACCAAAAAGACGGCTGCGACCAAAAAGACCGCTGCGACCAAAAAGACGGCGTCACGGGCGCCGACGCGACAGGTCACCGGCAAGCCCGCGTCGATCGACGCGTACCTCGCGCCGCTCGATGGAGAAAGACGCGAGCTCCTCGAGAGCCTGCGCAAGACGATCAAGCGCATCCTCCCCGAGGCGGAGGAGTGCATCAGCTACTCGATGCCTGCCTTCCGCGCCAAGGGGCACGTCGTCGCAGGCTTCGCCGCCACGGCGGGCGGAGGCTCTTATTATCCCTTCAGCGGCACGACGCTCGGCACCCTCGCGGCGGAGCTCACCGGCTGGTCCGGCACGAAGTCAGCCGTCCATTTCACGCGCGAGAAGCCGCTGCCGGTCGCGCTGGTGAAGAAGCTCATCCAGGCGCGGCTCCGCGAGCTGTCGGAGTAGGGCATTCATCGTGGCCAAGAAGGACCTTTGGCTCGAACGCGCGGCGGCGCAGGCGGAGCGGGACCTACCGGAGCTCTTCGCCAGCTTGACCAAGGAGAGCCGGCCCGCCACCGAGCGCAGGCTGCTCTCGCTCTGCAAATGGCCGCGGAGCGAAGCCGTGGCGAAGGAAGCCGGAAAGCTCCTGCGTGTATTCCCGTTCGATGTGTGGGCGCTCGCGGGCGCGAGCTGCGCGCTCGGCGTGGCCCTCGTTCACCGCGCGGGCGTGCGGGCGTTCGATCACACCGAGCTGCCGCGCTACTCGGCGGACGTCGAGCGCTGGCGCAAGCCCGCGCTCGAGGCGGCGCGGCGCTTCACAGCCCGCGTCGCGAGCGAGCCCCCTGCGGGGGCGCCGGCGGGGAGCTTCGCGCCCCTCCCCACGACGCCGAAGGCGCTGCACGCCGCATGGATGAAGCTTTCGGCGCTCCGCGCACCGGACACGTTGCCAGCGCTGCTCGAGGTGTTCGGCCGGGGCGCTGCGACGGACATCACGGCGCGCGCGACGGCGCTGCTCGATTTCGCGCGCGACACCCGTGTGGCGGACGCCATCGCCGAGCTCCTCGAGTACCCGCCGGTGACCGTGAATCCGGCGAACCCATTTTTCGTCGTGCTCGGGCTTGCCTTGGTTGCGCACGGCGACAAGCGCCATCTTCCGGCGCTGAAGAAGCTCGTCGAGGGTATCCCGCAGCTCGCCTGGCTCACGCAGCTCCTCGACACGCGTGGGAGCCGCACGTCCACCGTGGCCACGCCTGCCGCGGCGCCGAAGAGCGCCGCGTTCCGCGACGAGCGCTCCTTCGTCGTGTGGATCGCCGAGGCTCCGGACGATCTCACGCGCCGCAGCGTGTTCGCCGATTGGCTCTCCGAACGAGGCGATCCGCGCGGGGAGCTCATGGCCTTGCAGCTCGCCGCTGCAGGTGGCGCCGCCTCGCCCGCAGCGGAGAAGCGGATCGCCGCGCTGCTCGGGAAACACCAAAAGACCTGGTTGAAATCGTTCGCGCGCTGCCTGTTCGCTCGCAGCGAGCCGGTCTTCGCCGAGGGAATGCTGAGCGAGATCCGCCTCGACCTGAGGAAGTTCGTGCCGCGACCGGACGACCCGCTGCTCGTCGGCCTGCGCAAGCTGATGGTCTTCGGCCGCGAGGACGCTGGAGCGCGCAAGCTCCTGGCCTCACCATTGCTGTCCGGCCTGACCGATCTCGACGCCCCGATCTCGCTGCTCTCCGCGCTTGGTCCGGCCGCGCGCGCCCGGCTCGTGGCGCTCGACGTCCGCGTCAACCGACGTCCGGATCTGGAGGACCTCGCCGCGCTCGATCTCCCGGCCTTGCGGCGGCTCCGGCTCGACAAGGGGACCATCGAGGGATTCGGGGTCGACGTTCGCCCGGAGGAGGTCCGAGCGTTGCCGCTTTCGGTCGGTCTCGAGGAGCTGGAGGTCTCGCCGTCGGTCGAGCCCGCGGTGTGGCTCGAGGCGCTGCGCGGGACGAATCTCCGTCACATGGTGTTGCGGGCGCCCTCGGACGTGCGGTTCCAGATCTCGCTCGCGGGCGAGCCCGAGCTGCACGTCGTCGTGGAGCGCGAGCTCGACGCCTACGCCGCGCGGACCCTGCTCACACGAGGGCTCAGGCCGCTTCCGCGCGACGTGCTCGCGCGTACGCGTGTCGAGCTGCGCGAGCCGGGCATGCTCGACCCGGATACGGCCCGTGCGATCGAGGCGCTCGGCATCCAGGTCGCCCGCGATTGAGCAGGTGAAGGCCGAGCTCGTGGTGTCACGCCCGGCGATCAGCGCGCGACCTGGAACACGTGCACGACCGGTAGCTCGCCGTCGCCGAACCTCTGCGAGAGGAAGATGCGCTGCGTGGCGGGGTCATACGCGGCGCCTGCGAGCGATCGGCTCTCCGTCTGGAATGGGAGATCGAAGCTCCAGATCGCGTAGGGAACGGCGTCCCACGGCGCCTTGCTCCCGTTCTTGACGGCGAGCAGCTCCTCCGCGTCGTAGGCCCAGACCTGGTGGTGATAGGGATACCCGTGGGTCCCCTTCGAGCTGTCGGCGGGGTCGTAACAATACACCTCGCCGCCACCGCCGGGGACGGGCTGGCCATCGAGCGCCGGGTTCGACGTGCCTTCCCCATAACAAGCCGTCTCGCCGTGCCGGCCGAAGAAGAGGACGCTGCGCGAGCCTTGGACGAAGACGACGCCGGTGATCGACGTCGACATGTTCATGTAGTCGTTCACCGAGTCGTAGGTGCCCAGGGTCCAATGGTCGATCGGGTAATGGACGAGCGCGGTCGCCGTCGCCGGATCCGTCACCCCCACGTCGGCGGGGTCGAAGACGAACGCCGCGGGCCCGAGCGAGGTGCGGCTGATGATCGGAATGGTGCTCAGCCCGGTGATGGCGGTGCCGCCGAACTGGCCCTGCCATTCAGGCGGGATGGCGGACATGTAGCCGGCGACGAACCCGGCTTGCGGGACATCGGGGCCGCCCACGATCTCGAGGCCGCCGAAGCCCACGCCGTTCGTGGTGAAGTCCGCGTTGGCGAAGAAGTGCGTGTAGACCGCCGATACGCTCGCGTCGTAGTAGCCATAAGACGAGACGAGGAGCCGGTCGCCGACCACGAGCATCCCGCCGAGCACGGCGCCGTTGTCGATCGGTTGACCGCCCGCCAGCAGGTTCTCGCGGTTGCCGTCGGAGAGGTCCGCGAAGGTCTGCACGAACGTCGCCGTGCTCAGCGCGCCCAAGCTCGAGCCGTTCACGACGGCGGGGATGGCGAGCTCGGCGGTCTGTTGGTTGTAGACGTGGCCCGTCATGTAGAGGCTCTCGTGCCCCGGTCGAAACACGATGGGGCCGCCGCCGTACGCAAACGAGCACACCTCGAAGTTGGAGCATCCGGGGCTCTGGGCGGGCACGCGGAACGCGCCCTGGTAGACGAGATCGGCCTGGTCGAGCAGGTCCCCGCCGCCCCCGCCCACGCCGCCTCCGCCCGTCGACGTGGTCGACCCGCTGCTGCCCGTGCTCCCCGCGCCGGTGCCGCCTGGGCCCGAAGCGCCGGTTCCGGTCACGCTCCCGGCCCCGGTCCCGTCAGCCGAGGATTCGTCGGAGTCCCCACAAGCGGTGCCGAGGAGCAGGACGGCAAGCAAGGTCGCGTTTCGCATCCCCGTTCGAGCCTACACGCCGCGTGCCACATCGAAGCGCCGGGGTTTCGTGGCTCCCCATCGGCACCTTTCTCCAGTGGTGCACGTCGGTCTGCACCGTTCGTGAAGGCGCCGCGAGAGGGAGCCTCCGAGATTCGGTATGCTCGCCGGGTTGCCCTCGGACAGCCCCACGCTCGAGATCGTCCGCTCGGATGCCGACAACACGGTCGGCTGGATCGCAAACGTCTACGTCCAGGTCCGCACCGGGCGGATGACGCGCGCCGCGCTGAAGGAGCTCGAGAGCACCGCCCGCCTCATCCGCGCTCGAACGCCCGGCAAGGTCGGCGCCTTCGCCGTGCTCGAGGAGGGCGCCGAGGTCCTCTCGAACGACGTCCGCGCCGAGCAGAAGCAGGTCGTCGGCGATCTGCTCGCCGACCCGCGCTCCTATGCCTGCGCGTACATCGCGGGGAGCGGGACGAAGGCGACGCTGCTCCGCTCGATCACCCGGCTCGTCACGCCCACGAGCCCACGTGTCCACAACGCGAGGTCCCTCGAGGAGGGCGCCGCCTGGCTCGCCGGCGCGCTCGGCACGCACACGGCCGCGGAGATCGTGCGGATCGTGGAGGAGGTGCGGGCGGCGGCGAAGAAGAGCGTGCGTTGCAGCCGGGGCTGAATCAGGAGCTGGAGCGCACCAACACGGACGCGATCGGTCTCTGCTCGTGGAGAACTGCCAGCGCTTCGAGGAGCGGCGCGACGGCTTCGCGGTCGCCCAGGTAGCCGTCGACCGTGATCACCCACTCGTTCGCGAGGTTGGGGCTCGCGTCTTCGAAGCCTCCATCACAAAAGGGCAGGCCGAGCGCGCCTCGAAACGCGCCGTGTTCGATGAGCGCGGCCCAAGAGCGTGAAATCGAGGTGAGCCTGTCGTTGGCGAGCTCATCCAGATCTCGCTCGAGCTCGATCTCAACGACGACACGCTGCTCGATGAAGCGATCGACCGAGACCTCGAAGGGGACAACGGGCATCGCGAGAGGGGCAAAGGCATCGGCGGAGCGCAAGATCGGCGCATCCGTCACGCCGAGCTCAGACGCATCCAAGCTGATGAGGCCCCAAGGCATGCCACCTCGGAGCAAGCATCTCAGGAAGCACCCGACACCCGCCGGGGAGATAGCCGGAAGCGGCGCGATGATCTCGCAGATGAGCCGCTCCTGCTGCTCGCTGCGCCCGCTTCGAATTGCGTCGCTGGTCGATGTGGATGGACAGCCGAAGAAGCCGGGCTCGATCGTCTCGAGGATCCGGCGCACGAGATCCTCGGGGCCGGGCGGGGCCGGAGGAACAGGAATGTCATAGGGCCAGTCCTCTGCTTCCGGTCGAGACCAGTCCCGTTCGGGCTCCATCTCCATTCGCAGCGCGAGCTCGCGCGGGTAGATGCCGTTCGCGATACGTGCCTGGAACTGGGTCGGCGGTTCTGTCATGTTCGCTCCGAGAGCACCACGAAGCTCGCGGCCTCTCCGATTCCATGCGCAGAGCCGACGAGCGTTGACCCGGCCGAGAGCCGCGACGCCAGGGCAATGTAGAGCGGCAAGGTCGCCACTCCGACGTCGCCCAAGAAGGTCGCGGGCTCGAACTTGTGAACGGTGATTTTGCGTGTGCCCAAGGCGCGGGTCTGGGCGAAGGACCACTTCTTCGTTCTGCTCACACGTCCGTTCGAGTCGAGAATGACCGGCAGCTCTTGGGGTCCCGTCAGCTGTGCAGCGGATACCACCTCCTTGAGCGCTTGTGCGATTGTCTCGGTCCGAAGTGCGCGGCCATCCAGCTCGCTCGAGCGGGACCAGACCTCGAGCTCGCGTCCCGGCCCGGCGTTTCCGACGAGAATGAACGCAGCAGCTTCACCGATGACGACGCCGCCGTCTCGGCGGGACGCGTGCGTCAGCTCGTGCTCGTCGAGCAACATGAGCCAAGGGGCTTCACACGACGCCGCCACGCTGCCCAGCAGGCAGACGTCGACGGCACCGCTCTCGAGCCAGTGCTTGGCGGCGTTCAGGCCGAGGGTGAACGCGCTCGGGTCACCTCTCACAGCGGCGACGACGTGGCTTTGGGGCGAAAACCCCATCGATTGGAGCAGAGCGACCATCGCGCCGGGGAAGTCGCGCCACCTCGCCTCGAGATCTTCGAGCCACTGGCAGAGCCGAGCGCTGTGGCTGGGGGACGGAGGCGGCCACCTCGTGTCGAGCGCCAGTATCAGTCCCGCGCGTCTTCCTTCCCAGAGGTGGCGGTGGGATGCGAGATCCGCGAGCGCAGGTTTCGCCAGCAACACGCCTCGCTCCGTTCCCTCCAGCTTGCGGCTCATCTCCAGGACAGGCGCGACCAGGAACGCCTCTCCGGCGTCATCGACGAACGGGGCGCGCCGAAACCGTTGGATGCCCGCACGCAGTGACGTCGATGTCTCATCGAGCGTGGCTCCGATGGCCGTTCGCGCACCCGCGGCAAGAACCCTCATGGTTGTCTCCGAGCCAGCATCCGAAGCTCGCGTAGAACGGCTCGCTCCCCCGGAGCGCTGGCGAGCGGGCCGCATACGAAGCGCACGGTCAGGATGACTCGCCGTTCTTCTGGCTCGAATCGGACGATATCCAGCACGGGGTGTATGCGATGCTCGCCGTAGGTCGCTCGGAGCAGCACACGAGGCAGCGTCCCACGCACGGTGCCCAGGGAGCCCAGGTTCTCGAGCTCGAAGGACTCCCCACCCCGGAGAAAGGGCCGAACGACAGCCTCGTCTTGGGCCACATCCTGGGCGCGCGGATCGTAATCCTCCGGCAAGAGCGGAGCACGCTCGACTTGCCAAACCTCGTCGTAGGTCCCGCCGCGTTCTCGACGAGGTGTCCAGCTGCGAGGAACCGGGAAAAGTGAGAGCGGCGTGACGACGGCCTCAGGGCTCGAGAGCAAGTTGGACTCGTCTTCGACAAGGGGCAGAGGCAGCTCCGTTGGGCTCGCGCTCGACGTCGACCGCCAGAACCCGCGTCCGAGCGGATTCTCCTCGAAGCTCTCCCCGTCACACGAGCCGCCGTATGCATGATCGAATCGAGCTTGGATCGGCTGAAATGGCGTGACCGGAACGGCCTCCCAGCCTGTGGCCTTGCGTTCCCAGCGTCGCTCCCCAAACGCACGGATGCGCCGAATCCATGTGCCGACGCGCAACTTTGCCGATTCGGCCATGACGCGACCGCTGCAGAGCACGCTCGTCCCGGTTCGCTCCAAGGCAGGATCCGATGGCACGAGAAGAGCTCCTCGCGCATCGTGCTTGTCGCAGAGCTCCAAAGCCGCGGGGTCGACAGCCTCGCCCGCGGATAGACCAACGGTGATCTTCGCCATGATGACCAGCCACTCATCCCCATCCCGATCCATTAGGACGAGGTCCTGGGCCGGATGGCTGGTCAGGTTTGTCAGCCTCACGGTTGCCTCGCACCATCGAGCGGAGGGCCGAGCTCCCAAAGCCCGGTGGGCCGAGACCTCGCTTCGAGCAACCCCTCTGGTGCCTCCCAGGCAGCGTTCGGTGCTCCGACCGTGATCTCGTGAAGCCAGTGTAGACTCGCCGGCGCCTTTGCAGACGGCGGCGCGGTGACGTCATGCCCGAGGTACAGTCGTCCAGTCCCCGCGGTCGTGCATTTGCGCGCGAGAGCGCGCGCGCGGCCAGCGTCCGGAATCAACCCTTTGCCGTCGTCGCGGAGCGCTTCGATCGGGCCGCCGACGGCCCACTCTCCGCTCATCGTATGGAGCGCTCGCACCGCCTCGGATGCGAGGAGCTCCGGGCCGCGCGTAACCCAATCCGCGAGCATGTCCCCGTGAGCCGGGAAGCCCAGAAGTCCGAGGCAGAACGCGAGCTCGGGCGAGGGCTGGGACCGCGCACGTGCAGCGACTCGGCGGGCCGTGACCGCGTCCCCAAATACGGCCATCACACGCACGGCCAACGGCCTGTCGAACAGCGCGTCCCCCAAGACGGAGTCGACCAGAGCCGGAAACGCCGCCCGCTCCGGCGCGCGGGCGAACGCGACACCCAGCGCGAAGAGCGCGTGAGCGACAGCCGTTGCAGCCTGTTCGCTCGCGGGATCCCGGAAAGCGACCCTGAGGCACGCGGAAAGCAGCGGGTCGCTCGGTCGAACCAGCGCCGCAGCGCGCAGGGCCGTGAGCTGGGCAGGAGAGCGGGGATCGAGGTGAGGAATCAGCTCGTCTGGCGTGAGGAGTCCGTGACGTGCGCGGAGCTCGAGCGCGGCGAGCGCCGATGGGCTCGCCGCCTCTGCGAGCTCCCGAGGGGCGCAGCGGAGCGCCCAAGGGATCACGTCCCGTCGTGGTCGGAAGGAGACCTGGCCGTCGTGACCGAGGACGCGTCCAACGTCCAGGTGCGGGAGCACGCGAGCTGCCGTGGCGCATTCCGACAGGACCGGCGAGACCAGGCGCAACGTCGCCTCGTGAATCGCTTCTTCGCGCCGAAGCCTGAGGCCGTCGAGCAGGGCTATCAGACGATCATCCAACCGCCGCAGGTGGGACGTGTCGAGGCGCTTGTGGAAGACGAGAGCTGGACGCCGCGACCAGAGCCCTTCCAGCGAGTCGAGCTGCTCCGTGACGAGCCGGAGGGGCAAGTACGGCGGACTCTCGAATCTCACCGCTCGAACCTCGCGAGCCATGCAGCGGTCTCTTCGGTGTTGAAGTTGTTCCGCTGCTCGTTGGGGCCGCCGAAGTGGAGTCGCCAGCGGCCGCGGAAGGCGGTGCCGGAGCGAATGGGCGCGAGCGCCCGGGCGACCTCCTGGTAGAGAGGCAGATCTTCGCCGGCGTTGACGTCCCCGAGCAGTGGTTGGGGGCCAGCCTGAATGGCCAGGCCTTCGAGCACCTCGTGGAACACGATGTTCTGGCCGAGCTGCTTTCGGAGCTTCTGCGGTCCGCCGACCTTCTCGAGGAAGCTCTCGTGGACGAAGGTGATCCAGTTGGTGGTGGGGATACCGTCGAGGCAGTCGGAGCGCGAGACTCTATCCGGGAAGTCGAGTCCGCGAAACCGCGCGCAGGCCGCCCACATCGAAGAGTAGTGCTCGTGCCGGCGATCACTCGCGCACAGGTCGAGACAGTAGCCCACTGTGCCATGGCGGATCGGCACGATACGTGCGAGCCCGAGAGCCTCGTCGAGAAGCACACGCGGGTCCACGGACTCCTTCATCGTCCAATAGGCGCTGTCGAGCGGGTCACCTGCCTTCGCCGAAGCATGAAGCGCCGCTACGAAGCGCAGCTCCGCGGCATCCCGCGCGCGCTCGCCGGAGTGTGCGTCCCAGTAGGTGAAATCCTTGATTGGTGCGCCAAGGACCCGCTTCGGAAAGTCCCGGTAGCGATCGTCGAATGGGCGGAGGCGCTCCACGTTGCTGTCATGCCACCATTGCAGCTCCGGGTCCGCCCGAGCGAGAAACCGGTCCCACAACTGGAGGATGCCCTCCTTCTCCCCCTTGGACTTTGCTCGGATGAAGAGGGTTGCGCCGAGCGTGCGCCGCAGGGGGACGTCGACTTGCCAGATCTCGTCGACATAACGAGGATGCTCTCGTGGCAACCACTTCTTCGGCTTCGGACGGGTCGACTTCTTGAAGGTCATGCGAGAGGCCCTCCACGGGGTTTGCCGGTGGCTGGGTCGATGCTCCAGCGATCCCAGAAGGATTCGGGAAAAAAGACGGGGAGGATGTTGGGAGCGGGCGCGGGTGTCGGCCCGGGGACCGGCACGGGCCGAAGCGGGCCTGGATAGATGGGGGGGATTTCTTTCAGGTTGTCCCACCAGCCCTTCTCACGATGTGGCTCCTTCAGCTTCTCCCACTTCCATTCGGGGAGCTTGAGCGGATGCGGAGGGGCTGTGTAGGCCTTGCAGTTGCAGCTCTGGATTGTGAGTACTTCGAGCTTGTCTTTGCCTGCGAGTTTTGGGTACTCGGTGTCTTGCCGGTCGCTCAGCTCATCACCCGGGAACTTGATCTCGTAGACCTTCTTGATGTTGTCTGGCGCGAGCGGCTTGCTGGCGTCCTCCGCGATCACCACGTCCGGCCGTATCGAACCGGGGATACGGTCCGAGCACGGGATGGGCACCCCCGCCGCGTTCTTGTGCTTCGTCAGCACCGGGACCCACCTCGGAGCGTTGCGGCCGCGACCGGGAACGAACGCGACCTCCACGTAGATCCCTGGGACACGGGGCTCCCAGATCCGAGCGGGGTCGCTCGAGTAGGCGGAGCCTTTGCCTTTTTTCGTCCAGCCTGGGGTCGCGAGGGCGAAGGCCACGCAGGTGCCGCGTTGCCCCGCAGCGTGGCAAAAGCAGATGGCCGCGCAAACGACCACCTTCTCCCAAGGAAGCCCAGAGAAGACCTTCTGGATCCAGCGAACCAACGAGAGGTTGGCGGGGCTCCCGTGGTTACCCTCGACGTAGTCGTCGGTGCGGGGGGTCGGCTCCCCTTCGATGAACACGTTCTGGCTGGCCGTGATGAAGCTGGCCTTGCCTTGGACAGTGCCCGAGATGACGCCACCCATGGCTCCGGGCTCGTCGCCGTAGCTCGTCTCGAAGCACGAACTCAGCTTCATCACGGCGTGGCCATCACAAAAGACCGAGGCCGCTGTTCCCGCAGCGTCTTTGGACAAGGCGACGTTCAGATACGGGACGACCTGGCCGTTGGGCGGTGTCTTGCAGGCATCGGGGAAGCCGACGGCCAAGCCCTCGGAGGCTTTGTGCACGACGGTTCGGGAGTTGACGGCGACGGTGACGGGCACGTGAGCCGCTAGTTGATCCGGACGGGGGACCCTTCCACCAGGTGTGGTCCGGATGAAATGCTGGCGACGTGCTTGCCACGGATGCTGACGCGACCGTCAGCGTGAAGCTCGATCGCGGTCTCGCCGCAGGCGAGCGTGAGGCTCTGCTTCGCTTCGACCACGACATGCGCCTCCCGCAGGGGGCGTTCGATCTCCGGGTCGACCTCCACCCGCGTGCGCAGGAGGCCAACGATGACCGGCTCACCCTCGAGAAACTGGACGAGGACCTCGGCTCCGTGCCGGATCGCCTGGACGAGGAGCCGGTCGGAGAAGGCGGTGGCCAGCAAAGACGTGCGGACTGATCCGTCTGGCAGTCGGACTTGCACCTCACCACGCTCGGTCAAGCCGACGAGTGTGCCGCGAGCGGGTCCACGCGTTTCGGGCGGCGACTGACTTCGCCCGGGTGCAGGCAAGGAACGGACACGCGCGGCTTTGCTCATGATGCCTCTCCCATCGATCAGTTCTCCGAGATGGTGTCTCCGTCGACCGTCACCGTGCTGCCTTTGATGACGACGGCGCCGCCCGACTTGGCGATGATGGACCCGTCGCCGTTGATGACGACCAGGCCCGCTTCTATCGCGACGATCGGGGCGGCGATGCGAATCTTCCCGCCGGCTTCGATGTCGATGTTTCCGCCAGCGTGAAGGTCGATGTTCCCTGAGGCCGCGAGCGCGGCGTCGGGGCCGTTCAGGGCGAAGGTCGCGTCGCCCGTCGAGACGGCGTAGCTCTTGTCCCGCATCACGGCGCCGGTCGAGCTTTGGCCGATGGCGCTTCGGATCTCTTCGCCGGCGGCGACTTCGTCCTCTGGCCGATGTGGGCGCGTCGATTGGCGGCGACGTGGACTTCCTGGTCGTTTCCGATGGCCTCGCGGTCGTCGTGGCGCACGATTCGCTCCGCGTCGCGTTGGGCATGAATGAAGAGGCGCTCGCGGCCTGCAGCGTCGTCGAAGGAGATCTCGTGGAAGCCCGCGGCGCCCGGCGTGCTTGCGGTTCGGAGGCCGCTCTTCGCGACCTCCTGGGGGAGCGGGAAGGGCCAGGGGTGCAGGGCGTTGTAGACGGCACCTGTGACCAGCGGGCGGTCGAGATCACCACCCAGAAAGGTGACGACGACTTCCATACCCACGCGCGGAATGAGCTGGGCGCCCCACCCTTGACCAGAGAGAGACTGAGCTACCCGCACCCAGCATGAGGCTCGGCCGTCGCGCTGCCCCTGCAGATCCCAGTGAAACTGCACCTTGATCCGGCCGTGCTCATCCACATGGGTCTCGGCGCCTGGCGGCCCTACGACCACGGCAGTCTCGGTCGCTTGGCGTGGCCGATGGCGGGGCGCGGGCGGACGTGCAGGAACGGATGCTGGAAGCCCCGTGAAGCGATTTGAATAGAGATCCAAGCCGAGCGCGGTCGCCGCCTCGGGAGCGTAGGCACGGTGAGCCACCCGCGTGATGACGTAGTCCTGATCGAGAGAAGCGATCGGGTGCTGGCGGACTGACAGGACACGGCCGGGGAGCAGCCGTCGGCAGCCGCTTGCGCCCTCGGCGAGTATTGCCGTGACTCGATCCTGTTCGAGACGAACGGCAGAAAGCTCGTGCTCGGGGGGACTCTCGTCACCTTCGCCTCCGAAATCGTAGACGAAGATCGTCTCCCGATCGGCTGCCGTTCGGGTGTGGTCGGCGAGATCCAGGTGCGGTCGCAGAAAGTCGTAGGCGCGCTCGAGACGATGAGTCGTGCCGGGCTCGTGGCGGAGCACCAGATCGCTGAGGTAGCCATCGTCCCCTTCCAAGGATGCGGCGCCGGTCGCCGGCCGGTACGCGAGCTCGCGGGTACCTTCCACAGGGGGGTAATACTGCGCCGTGTCGCACAGGACCAAGACCTCGCTGTTGCCGAGGTTCGTTTCGATCGCGTCACCGGCGGCGCGGGGGTGATCGAAGAAGAAGAAGACGCCGACTTCGGCGAGCAGGCGCTCGAGGAACTCGAAGTCGCTCTCGCGGTACTGCACCGTGTGCTGGCGCTTCGCGTACTGTCCGACCAAACGCAGCCGGTAAACGATCTGATGCTCGCGAAGCAGTGTCGTAACGATGTCGACAATGGACTGGTCTTCGAAGACACGACAGTGCCTGCGCCGCGTCAGCGCCCACATGCGGGGTCGGACGACCAGACGAAGCAGGTGGCGTCCGGGCGGGCCGCCAGCCTCCGCGCCGAGGGAAGCCACCACTCCGTGGATATGGCGAGCCGCAGACGTTCCCGGAAGCAGCGCGAGCTCCACCGGCGCGAAGAGCAGGGAGCGGTCCGCCGTTACGTCGTCCCGTGCGTCCACTGTTGCGCGAACCGTGAAGCCGTAGAGCTCGTTGATCGCCTCCTCTCCCTCGACTGAAACGACCTCGAGCGGCGACGAGAAGAGGCGCCCGCGTACGTGGAGGGCGAAGAGGGAGCCGGGCTCGGCCACGGCCATCGGGGCGACACGTCCGGAGAAGCGCCTGCGGTTCATCGCCGTCCCTGTTGTGCTCGCGTCATGGCTTCATCGAGCGCACGCTTGAAGTCTGGATCGCTCGCGCTGCGCTCGTAGAAGGCGCGGGAGCACTGCAGGTACTGCATGGGGTGAACGGCGTGTGTAGCGAAGAGCGAGGCGGGGTTCTCCCCACGCATCATGGCGGTTGCGATAGCGGCGAAGGTCTCGAGTGGAAGGAACGGTAACGTGCCTGCGTTGGCTGCGTCCTTCGTGGGGGCGATCGTGAACGGCACCTCCACGGGCGGTGCCGCGTCCGACGACAGCATCACGGTCCCGCCGCTGACCTCTCCCAGCACGGGGCCGCGAAGCAGAACTGTTTCTTGTGGTCTCGGCGGCATGACCTGGGCGCCCGGGCGAGCGGATACCGTGGGTTCGAACGGAAGGGCTCTGCGTGCGATCGCTCGCTCCACGGCACCGCGGTCCATCTCGGCTGTTCCGTCAGGGTCGGCCGTGTCCTGTGGAGGTGGCGGCGGTGGGGCCACCACCATTGGTGAACTTGGCAATGACAACGAGCTTCCGCGCTGAGGTGCCTCGAGCTCGGCCTTCTGGAACGACGCGAGCTGCCGGACCTGCGCGGCGGCGGCCTCGGACCGTGGCTCGGGGACCGTCGTGAGCTGTCCGGTTGCAAGGTAGGCGGCAAGGAAGCTGCGCACCACTTCGAGGTCTCCGGACTTGGCTGCGTGCACGAGGAGCTCGGAAGCTGAGCTCGGAGCTGGCAAGGTCCCTTCCCGGTGGGCCTGCGCCAGCTGAGTTGCGAATGCCGTGAGGACGCCCCCCATCGCGGGGGAAGTTAGCCCAAGTTGCAGCGTTCGGCTACGCCTCCGCGCTCAGCTCACGTCCGCGCTGCCCGCGCCATTTGCGTTGCCCACGTCGACCTTCACCACCTTCGCGCGCGCGCGCTTCGGCTTGGGCTTACCCTCGCCTCCGCCGCCGCCTGCGCTCGCGCTCGCCGACTCCGCGCCGGCCTTCGGCTTGAGCGGGCGCTCGGGCAAGAGCTCTGGCTCGGTGGGGACCTTCTGCGCGAGGAATATGGCCGCGTCCAATCGATAGAACTTGCGCTTGTGGTACCAGCGGAGCGCATCTTTGTTGTTCTGCGCGACCTCCAGCACGAGGTGTGTGCAGCCGCGCGTGCGGGCGAGGTGCTGGAGCTGGTCGAGCATGAAGCCGCCGATGCCGCGCGATTGGTAGTCGGGGTGGACGGCGAGCTCGTCCACGTAGAGCGGGCGCATGCCGCGTTTGTCGAAATAACGCGGGTTCATCCAGTTGTCGGAGCCGCCGGTGGTGTAGCTGCATTCGGCGTAGCCCACGATCTGGCGATTGACCTCGAAGAGGAGCTGGTCGGTCCCCTCCATGTCGTAGACCTCCATGAAGCGGGCCTTCGTGCGCGGGCGCTGGTATTCGACCGTATTTTTGTTCACGCCGCGGAAGACGAGCTTCAAGAAGTCCCAGGTGCGGTTGAGATCACGCCGGTGCAATCGGCGTACGCTCACGACCTCGCTCGGGACCCTGGGTTTGCGCGGGACGCTCATTGGGTCTTCTTCGTCATCGATTGGGAGAAGCGCTCCCAGCCGTGGGTGGTGGCGTCCGCCATTTCCTTCATGGCCTTCTCGAGCGCGACGATGTCCGCTTGCTTCGGCTCGAGGGCGTCCGGGGACGGCGCGGGGCCGTCGGGCAGGGGCTTGGCGTGCTCGCGGCCGAGCATGAGCGCCGCCTCGTAGACGAGCGGCTTCAGGTCCTCCGCCCTGAGCTTCTTCAGCTTGGCCTCCTGGTAGTTCGCGAGCCACTCGTTCACCCAGAAGCGGCCGTCCGGCAGGAGCATGGGGGCGAGCAGCCGCTCGCCGCCGGCGGAGTCGAGCTGGGCGCGTGCGATCGCGGCGCCGCCGGGCAAGCTGGAGACACAGGGCACCTGGGACAGGTCGGCCACCTCCTTGAACTCGAGGATGACGTCGTCGTCAGCTTTTTTGGACGGGCCCTCGAGGCGGAGCAGGTACTTCTTCGTGAGCGCGCTGCCGATGCCGAGCTTCACCCTGCCCATCTTCTTCACCGAGAAGAAGACCGCGCTCTTCGGGGCCTTGCCGAGCTTCTTCAGCGTGCCGACGTACTCCTCGAGCTTGCCCTGACAGAACTCGTCGTCCGACGCGTCGCCGGGGAGGATGTTCTTGTCGATGCCGGCGAGGAACCCGCTGCGGTCCTTCGCGAACTTCGCGCTCATGTCGGCCGCGAACGCGGGCGCCTCCTTCGAGAGGGGCTTGTTCTGCAGCCCGTCGGCGTACCCGCGGAAGAGCTCGCCGAGGAGCGCGTCGGTCTCGGTCGCGGAGAGGCCGCGCTCTCTGGCGGCGAGGATGGTGCTCGTCCCGAAGCGGACGAGGTCGATGACGGCGGGCCCTACCGATGCGTCGTCGTAGTCGCTGATCCAGCGGCCGAGCTCGGTCACCGCGTATTGCTCCACGTGGGGGTCGCCGTGGAGCCTCACGCGCGGGGCGCTCTTCGCTTCCTTCTCGAACCGCTTGCAGACCGACGCGGCGAACTGATGACCGACGAAGCGGAAGTAGCCGTGTGGTGACTCGGCGATGCGCGCCGCCAGATCGGGGTTCGCCGCGAGATCGAACCGCGCCGGATCGATGTCCAGCTCGCCCGGCGGCGACGACGCGGGCTGCGCCGCCGACGCGACGGGCGCCGCCGACTCGGCGGACCGCCGCCCGCCCTGGTGGGGCTCACCAGGCGTCGGCTGCAGCGCAGCCGGCGGCTCCGAGCAGGCGATCAGCGAAACAGCAGCGAAAACGACGAAACGCACCGTCCGGAAGCATAGCCTCAGGCCTGGCTTCGGCCCAGGGCCTCCGGGACAGAGCAGATGGTCAGGGGGGCGAGCGGTTACTCCGCAGAACGTGCGCGGAGCTCGGTCCGGGCGGCGACCATGGCCTTGAGGAACTCGCGGTTCATCATGGCGATGAACTCCACGCTGATCTCCTTGGGGCAAGCGGCCTCGCACTCGTTGTGGTTCGTGCAGTGGCCGAAGCCCTCCGCGTCCATCTGCGCGACCATGTTGCGCGCACGCTCCGCGCGCTCCGGCTCGCCTTGGGGCAAGAGGCCGAGGTGACCGATCTTCGCCGCGGTGAACAGGCTCGCCGAGGCGTTGGGGCACGCCGCGACGCACGCGCCGCAGCCGATGCACTGCGCCGCGTCCATCGCGAGATCGGCGCGGTCCTTGGGGATGAGGAGGGAGTTTGCGTCGCGCGGCGCGCCCGTGCGGACCGAGACGTAGCCGCCGGCCTGGATGATGCGGTCGAACGCGGACCGATCCACCACCAGATCCTTCACGACGGGGAAAGCCTCGGCGCGCCAAGGCTCGACGACGATCTCGTCGCCGTCCGAGAACTGCCGCATGTGGAGCTGGCAGGTGGTGGTCGCCTTCTGCGGGCCGTGCGGCTCGCCGTTGATGACGACACCACACGCGCCGCAGATACCCTCGCGGCAGTCGTGGTCGAAGGCGATGGGCTCCTCGCCTTTGCCGAGGAGGTCCTCGTTCACCACGTCGAGCATCTCCAGGAAGGACATGTGCTCGGTGATGTTCTTGGCTTCGTAGCGCTCGAAGCGGCCGGAGTCCGTCCGGCTCTTCTGCCGCCAGACGTGGAGGGTGAGGTTCATCGTGCGAGCCATGATCGTTCTCTCGCTTCTCGCTATTTGTAGGAACGCGCGGAGGGTTTGACGAACTCGAAGGTCAGCTCCTCTTTGTGGAGCTTGGGCTTGCCGAGATCGCCGGTGTGCTCCCAGGCGGCGACGTACATGTACTGTTCGTCGTTGCGTTGGGCCTCGCCTTCTTCGGTCGTGTGCTCGGTCCGGTAGTGGCACCCGCAGGACTCGTCGCGGTCGAGCGCGTCGAAGCACATGAGCTCGCCGAGCTCGAGGAAGTCCGCGACACGCGAGGCCTTCTCCAGCGTCTGGTTGAGCTCGGCGCCGGAGCCGACGATCTTCACGTTCTCGTAGAACTCCGCGCGGATCTCGGGGATGCGCTTCAGGGCCTTCTTCAGCCCCTCCGCGTTGCGGGCCATGCCGCAGTTGTCCCAGATGATGTGGCCGAGCTCGCGGTGGAACGAGTCCGGCGTGCGCTTGCCGTTGATGCCGAGGAAACGCTTGATGCGGCCGTCGACCTCCGCCAGGGCCTTCTTCGCCTCGGGGTGCGACTCGTCCGCCTTGGCGAGCTTGGCTTGCGCGAGGTAGTTGCCGATCGTGAAGGGCAGGACGAAGTAGCCGTCCGCAAGACCCTGCATGAGCGCGCTCGCGCCGAGGCGGTTCGCGCCGTGATCGGAGAAGTTCGCCTCGCCGGCCACGAAGAGCCCGGGGATTGTGCTCATCAGGTTGTAGTCCACCCAGAGCCCGCCCATCGTGTAGTGCGTGGCCGGGTACATGCGCATGGGGACCGTGTACGGGTCCTCCCCGGTGATGCGCTCGTACATCTGGAAGAGGTTGCCGTAGCGCTCCTCCACCTTCTTCTTGCCGAGGCGCTTGATGGCGTCGCGGAAGTCCAGGTAGACGCCGCGACGCTGGTCGCCGACCACGGGCCCGACGCCGCGGCCCTCGTCGCACATGTCCTTCGCGCGGCGCGACGCGATGTCGCGCGGGACGAGGTTGCCGAAGCTCGGGTAGAGGCGCTCGAGGTAGTAGTCCCGATCTTCTTCCGGGATGCTGTTCGGATCCTTCGTGCAGTCTTCCGCGTTCTTGGGGACCCAGACGCGACCGTCATTTCGGAGCGACTCGCTCATGAGCGTGAGCTTCGACTGGTAGTCGCCGGCTTGCGGGATGCACGTCGGGTGAATCTGCGTGAAGCACGGGTTCGCGAAGAGCGCGCCCTTCTTGTGCGCGCGCCACGCCGCGGTCGTGTTGCAGCCCTTTGCGTTCGTGGAGAGATAGAAGACGTTGCCGTACCCGCCGGAGGCGAGGATGACGACGTCCGCCATGTGGGCCTCGACCTTGCCGGAGGCGAGGTCGCGGCAGACGATGCCACGCGCGATGCCGTCCACCACGATGAGCTCCATCATCTCGTGGCGGGTGAACTGCGTGACCGTGCCGGCCTCCACCTGACGCTCGAGCGCCTGGTAGGCGCCGAGGAGCAGCTGCTGGCCCGTCTGGCCGCGCGCGTAGAACGTGCGCGACACCTGAGCGCCGCCGAACGAGCGGTTGTCGAGCAGGCCGCCGTACTCGCGGGCGAACGGGACGCCCTGCGCGACGCACTGGTCGATGATGTTGACGCTCACCTCGGCGAGGCGGTGCACGTTCGACTCCCGCGCGCGGAAGTCGCCGCCCTTCACGGTGTCGTAGAAGAGCCGGTAGATGCTGTCGCCGTCGTTCTGGTAGTTCTTCGCGGCGTTGATGCCGCCCTGCGCGGCGATGCTGTGGGCGCGGCGGGGGCTGTCCTGGTAGCAGAAGACCGCGACGTTGTAGCCCTGCTCGCCGAGCGTGGCGGCGGCCGCAGCGCCGGCGAGGCCGGTGCCCACGATGATGATCTTGTACTTGCGGCGGTTCGCCGGGTTCACCAGCTTCATCTCGAAGCGGTGGCGCGACCAGCGCGTGTCGATCGGTCCGCTCGGAGCCTTCGACGCGAGGCGGGAGGAGCCCTGGGTGGTTTCGGTGGTTTCTGCGGCCATGGCTTATCTTCCGAGGGGGCTCAGCGAACGACGCCGGCGAAGACCGAGAGCGCGATGAGGATGTTGCCGCCCGCGACGCCGATGCCGAGCGCCTGGGGGAGGAGGTTGCGGACGCGGTTGTAGCGCGGGTGGCTGAGGCCGAGCGTCTGCAGGAGGCTCCACGAGCCGTGGTAGAGGTGCAGCCCGAGGAAGACCTGGGCGACCAGGTAGATCGCGACGACCCACCAGGTGGAGAAGCTCGACACCACGTTCGCGTACACGTCCGTGTGGCTGTGTTTGTAGATGCCCAGGCCGAGCCCCGGCGCCGTGAAGTGCGCGAGGTGGAAGAGGATGAACGCGAGCAGCGCGAAGCCGCCGTAGCGCATGGAGAGCGCGGCGCCGTTCGTCGCGCCGTATTTCCTGATCTTGTAGTCCACCTTGCGCGCTTCGCTCGTGCCGCCGATGAGCGAGACGGCCGACCAGACGTGCAGGGCCACGCTGGCGAGCAGGACGCCGCGGGCGCCCCAGAGCACCGGCGGCGTGCCTTTCAGCGTCTCGGCGTATTTGTTCAGCTGCGCGGGCCCCAGGAAGACCTGGAGGTTGCCGAGCATGTGGACGATCACGAAGCCGTAGAGAACGAGGCCCGTGATGGCCATGACGGCCTTTTTACCGATTGTCGTATCGAGGAGCGTGAGCGTTCTGACCATGACTTTCGCGCCTTCGAGCGCCCGACAGGGCTTCTAGCCCAACTGCTACCTAGGGGGGTAGCTGTTCGCCCTTCAACCCTTGCCCGCGCGGGTGCCGTACCCGGAGATCTTGTCGGGACTAGCGCTTCTTCGCGAAGTCTTCCGGGCGCAACACCATCGTTCCGCCGCCGGTGTCCGAGTCGGGGATGGGCTCCATCTCGATCGTGCCGTGACGTCCGTCTTTCGTCACGTTCGTGGCAGGCGAGTGGAAGGGCGGGGGCGCGGGCGGCGCGGGCGGGACGGGAGGCGGAGGCGCCGGGAGCGGGACGGTCGGCGGGCGCGTCCGAGCAGGTGTCCGATGTCCGGCAGGCGTGGTGACGGGGCCGGGAGGCAGCGGCTGCGGGGCCTGGCCGAGCGCCGCGCCGCGGCGGGCCATCAGCTCGGCGGCGGCCTCGGGGGTGATCGCCATCGTTGAGCCGACAGAGTCGTCATCATCGATGTCGGCGTGACCGGCAGGCCTCACGACGAGGTCGGGGAACGCGGGGCGTGCTTGCGGCGCGGGAGCCGGGACGGGGACCGTCTTGGGGCCTGAGCTGGAGGCCGGAGGCGGCGGTGCAGGAGGGGGCGGTGCAGGAGGCGGCGGTGCAGGAGGGGGCGGACGCTGCTCCCAGGGGATGGCCTTCGCTCCGCCGAGGAGCTTCATCGCCGCTTCGGGGTCGATCGCCATCGTCGACCCGCGTGAGCTCTCGGGCTCGTCGAGATCGTAGAGCGGCAGGTCGTCCGTCACCTTGGGGACGTTGATGATCGGGCGACCGACCGGCATCGTCTTCGAGTCCTTCGGCAGCGCGGTCGGCGCCGGCGGGGCCGGGGGAGCGAGCTGCACCTGCGGCTTCTCGGTCGCGATCGCTGCTGAGAAAGCGCCTTGCCCCGATGTCGTCTCGAGCCCGGCGACGACACGCGACGCGGACGCGACGCTCTCGTCGGGGAACGCCATCGTGCCGCGCCAGACCAGGTGGATGGCCCGCTCGTAGCCGTTGATGTTGGCGGTATCGAGGCGCATGGCGATGGCCGCGCCGTCGCGTGGGGCCTTGGGGCCGAAATAGCGGGCGACGGCGCGCGGGCTCGGCAGCTGCGTGCAGATCCGGGGCCGCCCTTCGACGAGGTTCTCGAGCAGGAACACCTCGTCCCCCTGGAGGCGACTGACCTGTTGCTCGACGGGCGCGGAGAGGAACAACCCCCACGAGAGCTCCGCGGGCATTTCGGGGCGCGTCCCTTCGGTGCGCCGAGGGTCGCCGCGCCCCAGGAACCGCGCGCGCGCTCCCCATGTCCGCGAGACCGGGCCATACGCGGCCGGGGCGGCCTCGTCGGTCGGATCGATGAGGTTCGCCGCGTGGCCCGAGCCCCGCTGCACGCCGATCGGGTTCTGCATGGGATCGGCCCACGCGCGATCCCAGATGACCGGCATGGAGCGGAAAGGCGCGGGCGACCCCTGGCCCGCGCGATCGCCGAAGACCACGATCGTCCGATCGAAGAGCGGCGACGATCCCGACACCGCGAGGCGCGTGCTCACCTGCGGCGCGGGCGCCGCGGGCCACGCGCTGCCGACGAAGGTGATCTCCGCGCGGGGCTTGTAAGGCGCGATGTCGGCGTCTGCCAGGAGCGAGCGCGTCTGCGGCAGGAGCCGCTCCTCCTGGACGATCTCGGCCGGCGCGAGGATCCGGGCCGTTCCTTCGTCGAGGCTGAACGACGCCTTGACGACGACGGTGAGCGTCGAGCGGCCGGCGTGTTTCCAGAGCACGGTGCCGGCTACCGACGCGCCCAGCGCCTCCACCTCGATGGGCCACGTTCCGCGCACGAGACACACGAGGGTAAGGGCCTCGCCGGAAAAGTCACGCATCGTCTTCTTCGAGCCCGCGAGAACGCTTCGCGTGGCCTGAGCGCTTGCGCACCATCGCGCGGACGTGTTGTGGTCGCTGGTGGCATGGGAAACGAAGCGCGCTGGGCCTTTGCCCTCGTCGGAGCTCTCGGGTGCGGCGGCGAGGTCCCGCCCCCGTCGAAGGGGCCGCTGGACCTCGACGTGCGGAGCGCAGAGCGCCCCAAGCCTCCGGCGCCGAAGCCGGAGGAGGCGACGCTCGCGTGGCGAGGCACGCCGTGGGCGGAGAGCACGCCGCCTGGCGTGAAGCCCCTCGAGCCGGCCGAGGCCGACGAGCTCGCGGCCAAGTGCAAGCCCCTCGAGTCTGCCGTCTTCGGCAAGCGCCCGCGTCGCGGGTCCTCCGCCGATCCGGCGAGCGTCGGCGTCGCCGAGGCCGTGCTCGAGGTCCTCGCTGATCCGCCGCCGCTCCAGGGGATCGACGTGCCTCGGTGCGCGGACCTCCTGCGCCGCGACGTGACGGACTTCCTCGCGCGCTCGCGCGAGACGCGCGCGGCCCAGGCCATGCGGATCGTCCTGGTCGGCCTCGCGGATCGCGCCGGGCGAGGGGAGAAGCCTTGCCCCGCGGCGCCGCCCGTCCCCGCCGATCTCGCGCTCGTCGAGTCGGGCGCGTACGAGAGCAAGAAGGCCGACTACGAGCCTGAAGGGTGGGTCTGCGCGCGCTTCAATCCGCTCGGCGCGCCGCAGCCGTTCCAGATCGAGCTCGCCGTCCTCGACGGGACGTACCGCGTGATCACGCGGCTCTATCCGGTGAAGGGCGGCGCGGCGACCGAGCTCTACGCCGAGGCGCCGTTCGCGGAGATCGGCCCGACGACGCCCCTGCTGCGCCGCGAGACGAAGTGATCAGTCCTCCTCCGGCGGCTTCGGCGGAGGTACCACGCGCACGCGCTTCACTTGTCGCGGGCTCGCCGCGACGACCTCGAGCTTGACGCCGCCTGTCGTCTCGAAGGACTCCCCCACCGGGGGAATCCGGCCGGCCAGATCCAGCACCAGCCCCGCGATCGTCGACCAGTTCTCGCCCTCGGGCAGCTCGAGCTCGAGCTCGCGGTTCACGTCGCGGATCGGCGTCTCGCCGCGCACGAGCGCGACGCCGTCTTTCTCGAGCTGGATCGGCTCGGGTTCTTGCTGCTCGTGCTCGCTCGCGATCTCGCCCACGAGCTCCTCCACCAGGTCCTCGAGGGTGACGATGCCGCTCGTCGCTCCGAGCTCGTCCACCACGATGGCCAGCTGGATCCGGCGCTTGCGCATCTCCCCGAGCAGGTCGACCGCGCGCATCGTCTCGGGGACCATGAAGGCGGGCCGGAGGGCGTCCTCGAGGACGAGGAGCTTCGCCTCGACGAACAACGTCATGAGGTCACGGATCGTCACGTAGCCCACGACGTTGTCGATGACCTCGTCGAAGACCGGCATACGCGTCCGGCCGTGCTCCATGACGATCTGACGGATCTGTTCTGGTTGGGCGTCTCGCGGGATGCCGACCACGCGCTGCCGGGGGACCATGACCTGGCTGGCCGTCAGGTCGGCGAAGTCGATGGCGCGCGAAGCGATCTCGCCGGCCGCCGGATCGACCGAGCCCGCCTCCGCGGCCTCGTCGACGAGCTGCTGGATCTCGCCGGGCGAGAGGCGCGCCTCCGCGAAGTTCGTCTTGTCGCCGAAGATCCGGAGCACGACGTTGCTGCTCGCGGTGAGGAACCAGACGAGCGGTTGCGCCAGCCAAGACAAGAGGAGCATGGGGCGCGCGATGAGCAAGCTGAACCGGTCGGCCGCGCGCAGGGCGAGCGACTTCGGGACCAGCTCCCCCACCACGAGCTCGAGGTAGGAGATGATCCCGACGACCATGGCGAGGGCGACCTCGTCCGCGGACTCCGCGAGCCAGGGGACGCTCTTCGCCAGCGGGGCGAAGTGCTTCGCCAAGGACGCGCCACCATACGCGCCGGCCAGCGTGCCCATGATGGTCACGCCGATCTGGACCGTGGCCAGGAACCGCTCGGGGTTGCTCCGGAGCTTCTTGGCCGCCGCCGCGCCGCCGCGCTTCTCCTGGACCAGCTGATCGATGCGGGTCTTGCGGACGGAGACGAGCGCGATCTCGGCCCCGGAGAAGATGCCGTTGCCGATCAGGAGCAGCGTGATGATGAGGATGTCGGTGAGGATCAGGGCTGCCTCACCTCTACGGCGTACGCGTCGTCAGCGAGTCCACCGCGTGGACCGGCGCGCCGTCCCCGGCCATGAGGTGCTTGATGGCACTGAGGACGAGGCGCTGCGACTCGAGGCGGCTCTTGCCGGCGAACACGGGTGACACCACGTCGAGGACGAAGTGGCCGCCGCCGCCGGTCACCTCCACCTGGGCGTCGGGGATCTTTTCGAGGATGGCCTGACGCACGGCATCGTGGACGGAGCCCTGGAAAGTCGTGAGGTGGTGCGACATCGGCGGGGGGCATTGTCGCGACAGCCCCCTCGCCGATCAAGAGACGCCGCGACGAAGTTTCGTCAGCCGGCCGCCCTGCTCCCGATGTACTAGGCTACGGCCGCAATCAAGGAGCACTCCGTGAGCGACAGCCTCCGCCCGTCCGACACGTTCGTTCGTCGTCACCTCGGTCCTCGCCCGGAGGACCTCCCGTCGATGCTGCAGGTCGTCGGGGCGAGCTCCCTCGAGGCGCTCGTCGCCGAGACCGTGCCCGAGGTCATCCGCATCAAGCAGCCGCTCGCCCTCTCGGGCGCGGCGAGCGGGGAAGACCGCGGCGAGCAAGAGATCGTGGCCGAGCTCCAGGCGGTCGTCCGGCAGAACCGCGTGATGAAGAGCTACCTCGGGATGGGGTACTACGACTGCATCACCCCGCCCGTCATCCTGCGCAACGTGCTGGAGAACCCGGGCTTTTACACGCAGTACACGCCCTACCAGGCGGAGATCTCGCAGGGCCGCCTCGAGGCGCTCCTCAACTACCAGACCATGGTGGCGGACCTCTGCGGGATGAGCCTCGCCAACGCGTCGTTGCTCGACGAGGCGACGGCCGCCGCGGAGGCGATGACCATGTGTCACCGCATCGCGAAGAGCGGCAACACCTTCTTCGTCTCCGACGCTTGTCACCCGCAGGTCATCGCCGTCCTCGCGACCCGCGCGGAGCCCCTCGGCATCGAGGTCGTGGTGGGCGACGCCTCGCGCCTCGATCTCGACGCACACGAGTACTTCGGCGCGCTCTTTTCCTACCCCGAGACCGACGGTCGCGTGACCGATCTGCGCGGCGTCATCGCGCGCGTCCACGAGAAGGGCGCGCTCGCGGTCGTCACGACCGATCTGCTCGCGCTCACGCTCCTCGCGTCGCCCGGAGAGCTCGGCGCGGACATCGCGATCGGCTCGAGCCAGCGCTTCGGCGTCCCGCTCGGGTTCGGCGGTCCGCACGCGGCCTTCCTCGCGACGGACGAGAAACACGCGCGCTTCGTGCCGGGCCGCATCATCGGCGCCTCGAAGGACGCGAAGGGCAAGCGCGCGCTGCGCCTCGCCTTGCAGACGCGCGAGCAACACATCCGCCGTGACCGCGCGACGAGCAACATCTGCACGGCGCAGGTGCTGCTCGCGATCATGGCCGGGATGTACGCGGTCTACCACGGGCCCGAAGGCCTGAAGCGCATCGCGGAGCGCGTGCGCGGCATGGCCCTCACCCTCGCGGCCGGCCTGCGCAAGCTCGGCTACACCGTGGCCGACCAGACCTTCTTCGACACGATTCGCGTCGTCACGTCGCAGGAGGAGTCGTCGGCGCTGCTCGACCGCGCCGAGCAGGCCGGTCTCAACTTCCGCGTCCACGACGACGGCACGCTCGGGCTCTCCGTCGACGAGACGACGACGCTCGCCGACGTGCGGGTGATCTTCTCCGTGTTCGCCGAGGGCAAGGGCGAAGCGCCCGATCCGGCTGCGCTCAGGCCGGCCGACGTGACGTTCCCGGCCGGGCTCGCCCGCGCGACCGCGTACCTCACGCACCCGGTCTTCCACGCCTACCACTCGGAGACGGAGCTGCTCCGCTACCTCTTCCGCCTGCAGGGCCGGGACCTGTCGCTCACCACGAGCATGATCCCGCTCGGCTCGTGCACGATGAAGCTCAACGCCACGAGCGAGATGATCCCGGTCACCTGGCCGGAGATCGGCAAGATTCACCCGTTTGCGCCGCCCGCGCAGTGGAAGGGCTACGCGCGCCTCCTCGAGGATCTCGAGACGTGGCTCGCGGAGATCACGGGCTTCTCGGCCACGAGCCTGCAGCCGAACGCGGGCGCGCAGGGCGAATACGCCGGCCTGCTCGTCATCCGCGCCTACCACCGGAGCCGCGGCGACGTCGGCCGCACCGTGTGCCTCATCCCCACGTCCGCACACGGCACGAACCCCGCGACCGCGTCGCTCGCCGGGATGAGCGTGGTCGCCGTCGCCTGCGACGACAAGGGCAACGTCGACCTCGACGACCTGCGCAAGAAGGCGAAGGACAACGCCGACAAGCTCGGCTGCATCATGATCACCTATCCGTCCACACACGGCGTGTTCGAGGAGCGGATCCGCGAGATCTGCGACATCGTCCACGAGCACGGCGGCCAGGTCTACATGGACGGCGCGAACATGAACGCGCAGGTCGGACTCTGCCGCCCCGGCGAGTTCGGGCCGGACGTCTGCCACATCAACCTGCACAAGACCTTCTGCATCCCGCACGGCGGCGGCGGCCCGGGCATGGGCCCCATCTGCGTGGCCAAGCACCTCGCGCCGTTTTTGCCGATGCACCCGCTCGCCTGGAAGAACCGCGGCTCCACCAAGGCCATCGGTCCGGTCAGCGCCGCGCCTTATGGCAGCGCGTCCATCTTGCCGATCCCGTGGATGTACATCGCGCTCATGGGCGCGAAGGGCCTCACGCGGGCGACGCAGACGGCCATCTTGAACGCCAACTACATGGCCAAGCGGCTCGAGAAGGAGTTCGAGATCCTCTACACGGGCGCGCGCGGGCGCGTCGCACACGAGTTCATCCTCGACTGCCGGCCGTTCAAGAAGAGCGCGGGCGTCGAGGTGGAAGACATCGCCAAGCGCCTCATCGACTACGGCTTCCACGCCCCGACGATGAGCTTCCCGGTGGCCGGCACCCTGATGATCGAGCCGACCGAGAGCGAGTCGAAGGCCGAGCTCGATCGGTTCTGCGACGCGATGCTCCTCATCCGCGAGGAGATCCGCCAGATCGAGGCCGGCACGCTCGACCGCGCCGACAACCCGCTGAAACACGCGCCGCACGCGGCGGACGTGGTCACCGCGGACGAGTGGCCGCACAAGTACTCGCGCCAGCTCGCGGCCTACCCGGCGCCGTGGACGCGCGAGAGCAAGTTCTGGTCGCCGGTCAGCCGCGTCGACAACGCCTACGGCGATCGCAACCTCGTCTGCACCTGCGGTCCGCTCGAGGACTACGCGGCGAGCTGACGCGTGGGCTCCCCCCTCGCCGAAGGCGAGGGGGTGTTGGGGGGTGAAAGAGCAACAAGAGCCCCACCAAGCGGCGTGACGTCGCCTCTTCAGCGAGCTGCTACGCTACGTTCATGGTCGCCGCCACGCCGCTCTTCCCCGTGCGCGCACCCTCGGACGACGAGGAGCAGCGCGTCCTGCTCCACGACGTGCCTTGGGCTGCCTACGTGGTGCTTCGGGACGCGATCGAGAGCTCGGGCGTTCGGATGACCTACCTCGAGGGGAAGCTTGAGATCATGAGCCCGTCACGCGCGCACGAGGTCGACAAGAAGCAGATCGCCCGCCTGCTCGAGCTCTTCTGCCTCGAGCGGGATATCCCCCTCTTCGGCTACGGGTCGACCACGTTCCGCAAAGAGGAGGGTGAGCGTGGCCTCGAGCCCGACGAATGTTACTGCCGCGGAGCGGACAAACCCGTTCCCGACCTGGCGATCGAGGTGGTGAAGACGCGGGGCTCGATCGACAAGCTCGAGGTCTACCGCGGGCTCGGCGTGGCCGAGGTCTGGGTCTTCGAGGGCGGGGCGTTCCAGGTGCTCGTGCTGCGGGGCGACCGCTACGAACGTTCGCCCGTGAGCGAGGTGCTCCCCGAAGTCGACCTGCCGGTGCTTGCTTCATTCGCAGTCCGCGCCGATCAGCATGCTGCGCTGCGGGCGTTCCGCGACGCGCTACGACGCTAACAGTTTGCGAAAAAAGGCGACGTTGGGGTGCTCGATGACGTCGGTGCTGCACTTTCACCCCCCCGGCCCCCCTCGCCGCGCGAGGGGGGTGCCATCGAGAAACAGCGGCAAATCAGCTCCGAGCGAGCATTCTCCCCCCTCACTCGTGAGGGGGGATTAGGGGGGTGCTCACCACACCCGCCGCCCGAACCCGACGCCGAGGCCCAGCTCCACGTTGACCATGAAGGTCACGGGCGGAGCGTCGGGCCCCGCGATCGGCGGCAAGCCCTCGTCCTGGACGCGGTACGCCGACTGCGCGAACGGCACCGAGAAGGTCGGTCGAATCCCGGCGAGCAGGGCGGCGCCGTCCTCTGTCGATCGAACTCCGAGCAAGAAGCCCACACGCGCGGCCGCGGTGTCGGTGTCGAGACAGGTCCGACGACCCGGTGCGCGGAGGATCTGCGCGATTGGTGGCCCGACCGGAGGCGGCACCGCGTCATCCGGTTGGGCCATGAAGCAAAACGACGACCGCACCCACCCGAGCCCCGCGCTCGGTTGAATCGTCAGCCATGAGGCCTGTGCGAAGTCGTACCCTCCCTCGACGAAGAGCGAGCCGAGCGACAGCTCGCGTCTGCCGTCCGCATCGCTGACGGTCGCGCCGTACGCGCCCGACACGCCGAGCACGGCCCCGTTGTAGCTCAGGGCGACGCGCGCGCCGAGCTCACCCGTGAACGGCTCGAGCGGCTCGTAGCCGGTGCTGACGAGCTGGCGGTTCCACTCGCTTCGCCGCGTCAACACCCCCATCCCGCTGTAGAGCGACAGCGCCGCGCCGTACGCCCAGTCCTCGTCCGCGATGGGCGAAGCGGGGGCGGCCACGGCGAGCTCCGGGGCGGACGTCGCGAGCGTGGCGGCCGGCGCGCCGATGGCGACGAGCGTCACTCCGATGACGCCCGCGGTGATCATGACAGCACCGCTCTGGCGATCGGCGCGACGATCTCTCGCCAGACCGCCGCGGAGCCGGAGGCAGAGCCCATGCGTGTCTCCGCGCGGCGCAGCGCCTCGGCTATGCCTGCGCGAACGGCGCCCGAGCGATCGTTCGAGGCCAGCCAGCCGAGCGCGGCGAAGCCGAGCGCGGCGTGGCGGATCTCGTCGCGAGCCAGGCGTTCGAGCGCGCGCCGCGCGGGGACCTCCGTTTCGCGGCTCGCGAGATCGATGAGCTCGACCACGCCCAGCGTCTCCTCGACGCACCCCTCGTGGACCAGCCGCCGTGCGAGCTCGCTACGCGATGGGAGCTCGAGCGCTGCCCCGGTCACCGCGAGCGGGCCCGGACCGACCTCGCGTCCGTCGTATCCGGTCGCGAGCGCGAAGCAGAGCTCCGCGTGCGCCGTCTCTTCGAGCGAAGCTCGCTGCGCGGCGCGGACCAACGATGCAGGCGCGCCCAGCGCGAGGAGCTCGAGCGTGAACCGCGTGAACGAGGCGACCGCGGCGTGCTCGAGCAGACCGCGCTCGCGCCACGCGGCCGCTCGCGCCGGGTCGTGCGTCCTGGGCGCGCCTTGCCGCCGCGCCCCTCGAGCCGCCCGCGACCAGCCATCACCAGGCGCGAGCGTGGCTCGGACGCTCTGCCCGCCGATGACGAGCGGCCGGCCGAAGCCGCGCGGAGCGTCGCACTCGTCGACGGTGCTTTCGTGGGTGTAGCAGCACTCGGTGGGAACCACGTAGGTGCGGTCGCCGAAGCGGTACTCGCGCTCCGGGTAGACGACCGAGGAGACGATGTCGTCGATCGCGAGCCGCTCTTCGGCCTCTTCGAACGTCGGACACTCGAGCTCCCCCGGTTCGAGGGTCAGGCACTCCTCGGCGGTGACGATGCGCGTCTCGCAGCAACCGGAGAGCGCGGAGCCGAGCACGGCCGCGCCCAGGATTCGATCACGAAGGAAAGCCAGCGTCGTAGGCATGCAAGGCCGTATCAGCAAGCGGCGGACCCATCGCTACCCCCACGCACAGCGAGCCACGGCGCCGCGACTATCCGCTGCGCAGCGTCGTTCACGGCGGGCCGTTCGAGCCCCCCGGTTCACACGCTGTGCCCGATCAGAGCCAGTTGCGCCGGTATGGAGCGACGCGAAGCCAGTGGCTACGCGGCGAGCTGAGCCAGCCTCTCGAGCGCGCGCTCGGCCGCCGGTCTGGAGCAGGAGAGCCAGCCGGCGACTGCGCCGGCGTCCGGCGGCTCCGCCGCTCTGGCGATGCGCCCGACGATCCGCTCGAGGATGTCGGCTCGAACGGCGAGCGGGCCGAGCGGCAGGTAGCCGACCGCCGCATAGAGCTCGGGCAAAACGGCTGGGCTCGCCGGGATCGAGACCTCGCGCCCGGTCGGCCATCGCAAGGTGGGCCGCGGCGTGCCCGGCGCCGAGCCGCCCGCGATCGCGCAGGCCGCGAACGCTACGCGCTTGGCCACCACGTCCGGCTTGAGGAGCTTGGGGACGTAGAGCGCGGCGCGCCCGAGGACGACGCCGGCCGCGGCGAACGCCGCGCGGTCTTCTTCGGTGAGCGCCGCGAGCTGCTCGGTCGCGGCCCCTGCCGCTGCGCTCCCGAGGCCACGAGCGATCAGGTGCGCGACGCCGCGCCCGGCCGGCGAGAGCCCCTCGAGATCGCGCAGGAAGCCTCCGAGATCGCTGCCGAGATCTCGTGCGAACGCGACCAATCGACGCGCGAGCCGGAGCCGCGCGCCGGGCTCGACGTCGAGGGTGACGGCGACCTCGGGCAGCTCCACCGAGCGCCCGGGCTTGAGCCGGCCCACGGTGAAGCCGTCGCATGACACCGCGCCGCTCGCGTCGACGGAGAAGCGATGATGCTCGGCCTCGATAATGCGCTCGACCTGGGGACCGGTGGAGGAGGCCGGCGGCTCCGTGGTCGGGAGCTGCTCGCGCAGGGCAGCGAGCTTCGCGAAGGGCGAGCTCGGCGGCGCGGGGGGCGCCGCGCCGCTCGCGCTGCGCCGCTTCACCGCGACGAACCGCGCGACGAGGAGCTGGTGGAGCTTGTCGCTGATGCGGTCTTCGATGTCGCGCGCGCGCTCGCTGAAGCGAGCCTTGTCGTCGAGCCAACGCTCCTGGTTGGCCGCGTAGCTCCAGAGCCTGATCTCGGCCAGCCGATGCACGAGCGTGTCGACGTCGTCGCCGCCTCGCTCGATCCGCGCGAGCTCGCGCTCGGCCCAGTCCGCGTCGATGCGACCGCGCGGCCCGGTGAGCTGGCGGTAGAGGGTCGCGAGCGTCTCGAGGTGATCCTCGAAGAGGAGCTTCTTGTAGTCCGGGACCGCGCACACCTCCCACAGGAGCTGGATCTGATCGCGGCTCGTCGCGCGCGCCGCGATGTCCGTCCGCTCGAGCAGCGCGGCGAGCGCGCGCTCGTCGTCCGCGGGCTCGACGCGCCGCAGCCTCGGCGAGGGCGCGCCGACCCGGAGCGAGCCGAGCAGCGCGTCGACCGACGTGAAGTCGAGATCGGCGCTGCGCCAGAAGACCCGATCGATACGCGGCAAGGCGTGGCTCTCCAACGCGCGGGCCGCGCCGTCTCCGAGCGGCGGACAGGGTGAGAGCGTCCCGAACGTACCGTCGCGGACGTAGCGGCCTGCCCGGCCGGCGATCTGCGACAGCTCGGAGATCTCGAGATCACGCGACTCGCGTCCGTCGAACTTGCGGAGATCGGCGAAGGCGACGTGGACCAGATCGAGGTTGAGGCCCATGCCGATCGCGTCGGTCGCCACGACGTGGTCGACCTCACCCGCCTGGTACATCGCGACCTGCGCGTTGCGCGCGCGCGGCGAGAGCGCGCCGAGGACGACCGCCGCGCCGCCCTTTTTCTCACGGAGCCGGTCCGCGATCTCGTAGACGCGCGAGGCCGAAAACGCCACGACGGCGCTGCGGCGCGGCAGGGCCCCGAGCGAGCTCGGGCCGGCGTGTTTCAACGTCGAGAGCCTCGGGCTCTTCGCGATCTTCGCGTCGGGCACGAGATCGAGGAGGAGGGGCTGCATTGCCGGCGAGCCGAGGAACCAGGTCTCAGCGCGGCCGCGCGCGTGCAGGAGCCGCTCGGTGAAGACGTGGCCGCGCTCGCGGTTGCTCGCGAGCTGTACCTCGTCGATCGCGACGAAATCCACCGAACGGTCGGTCGGCATGGCCTCGACCGTGGCGATGAAGTAGCGCGCGCCCTTCGGGACGCGTTTCTCTTCGCCGGTGACGAGCGCGACGCGACCCTCCCCGCGCTCCGCGCTCACCTTGTCGTAGACCTCCCGCGCAAGGAGCCGGAGTGGCAGGCCCATCATGCCAGACGGATGTTCGAGCATGCGCAGGATGGCCCGATGCGTCTTGCCCGTGTTCGTCGGGCCGAGCTGGAGGGTCGTGCTGCTCATGTGACTCTCGTATGGTGCCGGCCCCGTTTCGGTTTGCAATAACGGAGAGACCGGCGTCTGATTGATGCATCGTGCCCCAAGTCGCGTCCATTCGTGCGTCTGCGATCACCGAGGCCGAGCTCGGCCAATTATCCAGGTCGCTCGACGGGCCGCCCGTGCTCGTCACGGCCTTCGCGTCGTCGTCGATCGATCTCGGCGCGGTGCTCTCGACCTTGAATGAGCGCTTCCGCGACGCGGTGGTGCTCGGCTCGAGCACGTCCGGCGAGTTCACCGAAGACGGCGATGGCAACGGGACCGTCGCGGTGTTTGCGCTCTCCGGCGACTACCGCGTGTTCGCGGGCATGGCGGTCGGCCTCGCGGCGAGCCCCGAGCGCGCGGTGCAGGCCGCGCTGGAAGGTCAGCCCACCGCCGTCGCGGAGTTTCCGCACCGCACGAACATCGTCTTGCTCGACTCGCTCGCGGGCCACGGAGAAGAGGCCGCGCTGCTCGTCGCGGCCTCGATCGGCGACGTGCCCCTTGTGGGGGGCGCCGCCGGCGACGACCTCGCGATGAAGCAGACGGTGGTGGGCCTGGGTGCTCGGGCCGCGCCCGACGCAATCGTGGTCGCCTCCATCTTCTCGCGCGAGCCGCTCGGCATCGGCGTCTGTCACGGGCACAAGCCGCTCACCGATCCGATCAGGGTCACGCGCGCGAACGGCAGCGTGGTGGAGGAGCTCGACGGGCGGCCGGCCTGGGACGTGTGGCGGGAGAAGACGGCAAGTCGCGCGCGAGAGCTGGGCCTCGACGCGGAGGCGAGCCCAGGCGCGTACCTCCTCCGATTCGAGGCCGGGCTGCGGATCGGGCATGAATACAAGGTGCGCGCGCCGCTCTCACCCAAACCCGGCGGCGGCATCCTGTTCGCGACGCCGGTGCTCGAGGGAACGGTCTTCCGGATCATGGAGAGCGACCCGTCTGCGCAGGTGGAGAGCGCGGCTACGGCGGCGCGAGAGGCCCGCGAAGCGCTCGGAGGGAAGCCGGTCGAGGGCGCGCTCGTCTTCGACTGCATCTGTCGCAAGCTCATCTTGGGAGATCGATACGTCGACGCGCTGACCAGCGTGAGCGCGGAGCTGGGGAGCGTCCCGCTCGCGGGATTCGAGACGTATGGAGAGGTCGCCATGAACTCGGGGGACATGAGCGGCTTTCACAACACCACGACCGTGGTGCTGGCCTTCCCCCGCCATGACGATTGAGACCCTCGAGTCGCTCGTCCTCGCGCTGGCCGGTTCCGTGGGCGAGGAGCAGGCGCGCGAGATCGTGCGCCGCGAGGCGGCTCGCCTGGGGTTGAGCGCGAACCTCAACCCCGGTGAACGGCTCAAGCTGCTCCATGAGATCGAGTCCCTGTCCGGTCCCATCGGCCTCGCGGCGCGCCTGCTCGTGGTTCGGCTCGCGCGGAGCCGCGATCTGCCCGGCGCCTCGGGGGCTGCTTCTTCGACCCAGCTCGAGGCTGCGCGGCCGGCGCCCGCGAGCGCGGCGGGCGCTCGAGTCCCCGTGGCCGAGCTCGTCCAGCTCTTCTCGAAGTCGCTCGGTGAGATCGTCGCGTTCGATCTGGTCCGGAGCACGATGGCGCGGCTGGGGATCGTCGGCGACTCGCTCTCGCCCATCGAGGCCGAGACCATCCTCGATGCCATCGACGCGTCGGGGGGTGTCGCGGGGGCCGTCGCTCGCTTCGCGAAGGTCCGCTTTCTGCTCAAACTGAAGCGCGGGCCTACCGGAAGCAGACCGTAACACGCGCGCCCCTGGCTTCCGGGCCTCGTCCCGGGATAGCGTGTCGGGTTGGGGTCGAATCGGATCATGGATGTCTCGTCGCGGTCAGCAATCGCAGCGCTCCTGAGCTCTTCGCTGGGCTCGGAGGCCGCGCGCGCGGCGGTGGATCGCGAGGCTGCGGCGCTCGGCTTCGGCAACGCGCTGACGACCCTCGAAGGGGTGGAGCTCCTGCACCGGCTCGAGAACGGGGGCGGGCCGGCCGGGCTGGCCGCGAGGATCGTGCTGCAACGGCTCGAGAGATCGACGAGCGGCCAGAGCTCCGGGCAGTTCCGCCCCTCCAGCATCCCCGAGGCGGCGATCCGCGTCGCGGAGGTCCAACGCCTCCTGGCGGTGGGCCTCGGGGACAAGCGGGCGTACGACGTCTTGCATCAAGCGCTGGCGCTCCTCGGGCTCTCGGAGGACGAGCTCTCGAAGGCGGACGCGGTGCGGGTCCTCGACGTGATCGAGGAGACGACACCCGCTGCCGCGGGCGTCGCGCGGTTCGCGAAGGTCCGGATTCACCTGAAGAGCTGAGCCGGCTCGATGCGTTAGAATCGGTCGCGTGTCGGTCACTCGCGCCCTCTCCCTGACGCTCGCCGGCGTGGCGGTGGTCGCCGCGTGCTCCGACGACGACGGAACGACTGCGGGCACGACCAGCGGGAGCGGCGGCGCGAGCTCCGCGACCACGGCGCCGACGACGACCGCCGACACCGGCCCCGCGAGCACCTCGACCGGCCTGTTGCCGCCATCCTTCCCGGTGAGCGGTGTGGTCGTGGATCAGGACGGGCTGCCCGTGGCCGATGCCATCGTCATGCAGGGAGGTGGCGAGCGCAGCACGACCACGGCCGCGGACGGGACCTTCAGCTGGGAGCTCACCGACCAGGTGGACGGCGAGCGCGTCCTCGTCGCCGCCAAGATCGGCTACCGCTCCGCCGGCGAAGCGTTTGCCGCTGTTCCTGACGGATCAGTCATGCTTATCTTGTACGAGGTCTCCCCGCCGGACAACACGGGCTATTCGTTCGGTCACCCGGGCGTCGGCGACCACCACGTGGACGTATCGACCGCGTTCTGCGGGCACTGCCACACGACGTTTGCGGCCGAGTTCAACCAGTCCGCCCACGCGAGGGCGACGCGCGACCCGCGGGTGCAAGACCTCTACGCGGGGGTCGCCTCCGCGCTCGACTCGGCGGGCGCCTGCGCGGCGGCGGGCGGGGTTTGGCGCACGGGGCGCGTCCCGGGTCAGCCCTCGAGCACCGCGCCGCGCTGCTACGTCGGCGACGGCGTCTTGCCCGACCTGAACGGCTGCGGTGGCCCGGCCGGCCTGGCGTGTGACGACCCCGCGCTCCCGCTCGCGCAGCAGCCCGAGTCCTTCGGAGCCTGTGCGGACTGTCACGCCATCGGGATGGATGGCCCGCTCGGCGGCCGCGACCTGCTCGAGGCCGAGGGCATCGCGTTCGAGCTCGGGAACCACTGTGACGCGTGCCATCACATCCGGGAGGTCGGCGGCCTCGACGAGCCGCCCGGCGTCGGAGGGCGGGTGGTGATGCAGCGGCCTCGCGAGAAGATCGGCGACGAGATCCAGGGAATGACGCGTCAGGCGATGTTCGGGCCTTATCCCGATGTGCCTCTCCCGTTCATGGGGGGGAGCTACCAGCCGCAGTTCGCCACCGCGGAGCTCTGCTCCGGCTGTCACGATCAGCGGCAGGCCGCGCTCGTCCCCCAGACGTCGCTCGACCCTGCGCGGTGGCCGGAGGGGCTGCCGACGCACTCCACGTTCACCGAGTGGCAGGAGGGGCCGTTCACGGCCACGCCTTGTCAGGGCTGCCACATGCCTCCCAAACAAGACCTCTTCAACGCGGTCGACGTGACGACGCCGGAGACCGCCGGGATCAGCGGAGGGTTCGTGAGGCCGGCCGACCGGATCCGTTCCCATGCCTTCCGCGGCCCGCTCGCGGTGGTCGACGGCTTGCCACGTCTGCTCGACACCGCCGCCACGATCGATCTCGTCGCGAGCGAGGCAGGCGGCTCGCTCGAGGTCACAGCCACGGTCGAGAACGAGGCGTGTGGTCACGCCCTTCCCAGCGGGGAGCCGATGCGCGCGGCCTTCCTGGTCGTTCGTGCCGAGGCCTGCGGTGAGTCGCTCGCCGCCGTGAATGGGCCCACGATCGACGACGTCGGCGCCGACTACGCCGTCGGGCAGGTCGGGGTCGACGTCACGGTGGGCGGCGCGACCGTCACCTGGCCAGCGGGGGCCGCCGTCGCTGCGCCGGGCAAGGTCGTTCGTGTCGTCCGGCCGACCGGGACGTTCCTCGACTACGAGGGCGTGGGCTTCTTCGCGAGCCCGTCCCTCACACCTGCCCAGAAGGGCCTCGAGCTCAGGGCCCCGGTCGCGGAGGCGATCATCACGTCGGTGAACGGCGCCGACATCGTGCTGGACGGCGCGATCGGTGCTCAAGCAGGTGACAGAGTCGTCATCGCCGATCCGGTGCCGCAGGTGTTCGTGGACGGGGACACATCCCGTGCCCTCTCGGGCGCCAGCGGTCTCGCCTTCGCCCGTGTGCTCGCGGACGCGACCGGGAGGCGCATGGTCCCGCACCATCGCGCGATCGACATGCTCCGCGACAACCGCCTCCTGCCGCTGACGCCGCACACGGCCGCGTTCACGTTCGCGCTCCCGCCCGGGTGCACGGAGGCGACCGTCCGCGCGACTCTCGTGTACCGGCCGCATCCGCTCGCGCTCTCGCTCGAGCGGGGTTGGGACGCGCGCGACTACGTCGCCACCGAGTCGAGCACGGTCGTGCCGCTGCCCTGAGCTGAGCCGCGTCCGGGCTCACGGCGCTCGGCCGGCGCGCAAGACGAGCCCGAGCGGGCGCGTCTCGATCACGGCGCGGAACCGAGCCGCGATCGGCTCCAGATCGTGCAAGACGCCCTCGTCGCCCGCCGCCTCCGCCGCGTCCCGTCGCAACAGGAGCGACCCGAGCTGATCGTGGAAGTCGCATCGACGGCACGCGGGGAACGCCTCCCGCAGCCACTCGGGTTGGGATGGGTCCGCGTCCAACGGCGCGAGCACCCACGGCGCGACGCCGCGCAGCACGGCTTCCTCGCCGCCGGGGGTCCGCAGCGCGACGAGCAACGGCGGGCCCCGCAGGTCGAAGAGCTCCGGCGCACCGGCAGCGCCGCGCAGCGTGTCGCTCACGAAGCCGTCGTCTCGCGCGTCGAGCGCCGACTGGAGGAGGTCGGAGGGCGCGACCGCGAGGAGCTCTCGCGCGTCATCGGTCCGGCCGGCTCGGAGCGCGACGGCCGCGCAGAGGCGAGACACGCTCTCCCGATCGCCAGGGGCGATCGCGTCGGAGAGCTCGAGGGCGCGGTCGCAGCGCGTCCGAGCCTGCAGGTGATCGCCGAACGCGCTCCGGTGCGCGGCGAGCGTCGCCTCGATCGACGCTGCGTCGCTCGGGTCCAGCTTCTCGAGCCGCCCCGGCTCGAGATCCAGGTACACCCCGATCGGCTCGTCGGCGATCGCCTCGAGCGGGGTGAACAGCAGCCGCTCGGGCGACACGGTGAACCGCGCGCTCGGCGGGAGCGGCGTGCCCCGCGCCAGGCGCATCGCGGCGCGCCACCTGTCCGCAAACGGAGGCAGGCTCGAGCGGTCAGCGAGGATCTCCGCGCGTGTCTCCTTCTTCACCTCGGCGTGGAGCAAGCGGCAGATCGGCAGCTCGGGCGGCGGAACGGCGTCGCCTCCGGCCAGGCACGCCGGCTCGGCCGCGGGCGCAAAAGGCAGCCGTGACAGGATCGCCTCCGTCTCCGGACCAACCGCGTTGCGAAAGTCCCCGATCTTGAACGCGGCGGCCGAGCTCGTGTCGCCCTTCACGTTTCGGCAGACCTGCCCGAGCTGGAAGACCGCGCCCTCTCGGAGCGAGTCGGCGAACGCGCCGAGCCCGGCCTTGCAGGTGACCGGGCTCGGGTTCTTGAGCGCGACCTTGCCCGCGCGTGTACGGAACCCGTGTCGGAGGTAACGCGAGGTCGCTTCGTCGGCGGACGGATCGAGCGCCGCGGCCAGCGCGAGCCGCTCCTCGACCTGGCCTCCGGCGTCGAAGCGGCCGACGTCCGCGCCGGCCGCGAGGCGGTCGATCATGACACGCGCGACATGGTTCGACAGCGGCGGCGAGAGGTGCGCGATCACGAACAGATCGACGCTCGCGCCGGGTAGCTCGGCGCCCGGCCCCAGGGGGCCACGGCCCGCGAACGCGAGCGCCAGGTAGCAGACGAGCGTTCCCAGCCCCCAGAAGGCGAGGAGCGTCCCGCCCAGCCCGGCGATGGCGAGGACGGGCGACGGCTTGAAGGCCGGCATCTCCGCCGCCGAGAGGCCCAGCCTCGACGCGCGCTTCGCGTGGCGCGCGAAGTCGAGGCGGCGCACGTAACGTGGCGCGAGGAGGGCGGAGGCGAGCGCCGACGCGCCGATGAACACGAACGGGCCGTAGGTGTAGAGCGGGTGGACCTCGGGCACGCGAACGAGAACGTTACCACCTGCGCGGCGGCTGCTACGTTTGCCGCGTCGACATGAGCAAGACCAGCGAGACGTTCGACTTCTTCGTGATCGGTGGAGGCTCGGGCGGCGTCCGCGCAGCGCGCATCGCGGCCAGCCTGGGCGCGAAGGTCGGCCTCTGCGAGTCGGCCGATCTCGGCGGGACGTGCGTGAACATCGGCTGCGTGCCGAAGAAGCTGATGACGTACGGCGCCCACTTCGCGGCAGAGTGGCGCGAGGCCTCTGGCTACGGCTGGAGCGTCGCGCCGCCTTCACACGACTGGGCCACGCTCATCGCCAACAAGGACAAGGAGATCGGTCGGCTGAACGGCGTCTACAAGCGCCTCCTCGAAGGCCGCGGCGTCACCATCGTCCGCGGTCACGGCTTCTTCGTCGATCCACACACCGTGGACGTGACCGCGCGAGACGGATCGAAGACGCGCGTCCGATCGAAGACGTTCCTCGTCGCGACCGGTGGCCGGCCGACGCGCCCGACCATCCCGGGCGCCGAGCACGTGCTCGTCTCGGACGACGTCTTCCACCTTCCGTCGATGCCCGCGCGGGTGCTCGTCGTCGGCGGTGGCTACATCGCCGTCGAGTTCGCCGGGATCTTCAACGGGTACGGCGCGAAGGTGACGCAGCTCCACCGAGGCGCCCTCTTCTTGCGCGGCTTCGATCGAGACGTCCGGACGCACCTCGCCGCGGAGATGCGAAAAAAGGGCATCGACCTGCGGTTCCATCACGAGCTCGTCTCGGTCGCGCGCCAGGCGGACCGCTCGCTCCTCTGCACGCTCGACGACGGCTCGACGCTCGAGGTGGACGCCGTGCTCGCCGCCATCGGGCGTGTCCCCAATACCGCGGAGCTCGGCCTGGCCAACGCGGGCGTCGCGGTGGACGAGCGCGGCGCGGTGCGCGTGGACGACCGCTTTCGCACCTCGGCGCCGACGGTGTACGCCGTCGGAGACGTCATCGATCGCATCCAGCTCACGCCCGTGGCGCTGGCGGAGGGCATGATCGTCGCGCAGAACCTCTTCTCGAACGCGAAGCGCCACGCCGACTACGACAACGTCCCCTCCGCGGTCTTCTCCGACCCGCCCATCGGCACGGTCGGCCTCACCGAAGAAGAGGCGCGCGCAGAACGAGGCGCGGTCGACGTCTTCAAGTCGACCTTCACCCCGATGAAGCAGACGATGACCGGCCACGACGAAAAGACCTTCATGAAGATCGTCGTGGAGCGCTCGACCGATCGCGTGCTCGGGGTGCACATGGTCGGCCCCGACGCAGGCGAGATCGTCCAGGGCTTCGCCGTCGCGCTCAAATGCGGGGCGACGAAGGCGCAGTTCGATTCGACGATAGGCATCCACCCCACCGCCGCCGAGGAGCTCGTGACGATGCGAGAGCGTTGCCCGGAGCCGGACCACGCGCTCGAGGTCGAGCACAAGGAGCCTCCGCGCGAGCGGCACATCGTGCACCACCGCTGGGAAGACGGCGACGGCTGATCCGCCCGGCGCCTCGCTACGCGAGCGCGACGATCTCGATCTCTTCGGCCTTCCCGGCGCGCTCGTAGGTGACGACGTCCCCGACGCGAGCGCCGAGGAGCGCGCGGCCGAGCGGGGAGGACGGCGTCACGACGTGCACCGCGGTGCCGCTCGCGTCGAGCCGCACGCCGCCGCCCGCAGGCGCGAGGAAGACGACGCGCTCGCCCTCCTCCGCGCCGATCGTCACGAGCGCGGCCAGGGCGATCGGATCATCCTCGGCGAACGCGCGCACCTTCAGCGCCTGGGCGCGGGCGAGATCCGCCTCGAGCGCCTCCACGCGCATCGCCTGCCCGCGGGCCACGTACGAGGCCTCGGTGGCGCGCATGTCCTTGTCGCCTTCGGAGCGGGCGTCTTCGTGGGTCACGCCCTCCTGGCTGACCCTCTGCGCCGCCGCGAGCCGGTCACGCGACTCGACGAGCGCGGCCACGAGCGCCTTGAGGAGAGCTTGTTTGTCGACGGGCTTGGGCACGAACGGAGGAAGGAAGCTACCATCATCGCCGATGACCTCGAAGGACCCAGCTTCGCCCGATGGCGCCGCCGAGCTTCCGCCGACCGCGCTCGCCGATCTCGTCGCCGCGGCCAAGGAGAAGATGCATCCGGAGCCGGATCGACACGGACCCGCCGCGACCCGCGCCATGGCCGCGGTCGTGCGCGACCTGAAGGGCCTGCCCGAGCTGTCCGTCAGCCGCGAGAGCGCGACCCGCCTCCGGCTCGGCCGGCGTGGCAAGGTCGGCTTCGTTGTGATCGAATACCAGCCGAAGATCCTCGCGATCGAGGTGAGCGTGGGCGGCTTCAGCGGGGAAGACCCCACGACGCCCAAGTCCCACCGGTACACGCTGCAGGGTGAAGAGTGGGCTCGGCTCGACGGCGGCGGCGATCTGTTCGGCGAGCTGCGGGCGCACCTGCTCCGGATCTACCCCGAGCTCGCCTGAGCTCAGGCCTCGCTCGCCTCCTCCTCGCCGAACGCGACCTCACCCTCGGCGATGGCCTCGATCACCTCGAACCCATCCTCTTCGAAGGCCTCGATGACGCGGTCGAGCGAGGCGTCCACGTGGAAGCCGAACGACAGGCCGTCGGTCGGCCCGAGGACGGTCTGCAGCTCGGTGTTGCGCTCCTTCGCGAACGTCCGCAGACCCGTGAGGATGGCCTCGACCTTTCCCTTGGGCATCGGGTCTTCGGGGATCTGCTCGAACACGGTGACGAGCTCGGCGTCCATCTCGAGGATGAACCAGACCGGACGGGCGCCGAACGTCTCCGCGATGCCTGGTGGCATCCACTTCGCGAGATCGCGCACCGTGCCGATGATGGCGAGCGGCGCGTCGTCTTCCTCTTCTTCGCTCGGCGAGGTCTCTCGTTCGCTCATGCGCCCGAGGGTAGCCGCGGCTGGTCAAGTGCGCAGCCGGCTTTGGCTCTTGGCCAGGAGGATGGCGCCGCGGCGGTATCGGTGCCCCGCGTCGTCGGGGTCACGCCGGAACCGATAACAGCGCGCGTCGCAGCCGAGGCAGCGATAGGGCAATAGCCCGATCACCGAGAAGGCGTGCTCCCACGTCCGCCTCCTCGAGCGCGCGAACTCACCCGAACCACAACGACGACACGGGGGTAATCCTGGCTGCATAACACCTCGCAAGTAGACCCGCCGCGTGACGAGCCCGGGGCGGGGGAGTGCGAGGTTCGCAAAACTCGATCCGACCCCGCGCGCGCGCGAAACGTCCGTTTGGACGCCCCTGTGGCGTGGCGTTCCGCCTCGGCCGAGATCGGTTTGGCGCGTCAGCGGCACTGATCCGCGAACGTCTCGCGGCAGCGCCCCTCTTCGTTGGGATCGCCGAGCGAGTCGTCGCAGTTGCACGCGCCGCTGCAGGTCCAGTCGATCTGGCCCGTCCGAAAGAACGTGCCCTGCTGTTCGTACGAAGGGGTGAGATCGCGCACGCGGTCGTGAGGGTCGCAGCCGTCGGTGTTGGGGAGGTTCTCCGCCGGGTTGGGCGCGAGGCCGAAGTCGTACTCCACGAGCGCCGACGCGTCCGTCACCGGGGCGTCCACCTCGGCCAGTCCGTAGATGCCTTCCCAGACGGGCATCGCCGGATCGTCCGAGCGCAGCTGACGCGCGCCGATGGCCCGCGCCATGATGTGAGCGGCGAGCGTGGACACCTGGTGGTCGCCCCGCGCGACGTGCAGGAGGACGTGGTGGGTCGGCGCGCCGGGGAGGAGGTCGCGCTCGACGTAGGGTGCAAAGCCGTTCGGCTCCGAGCGGTCCCACGCGAGCTGCAGGACACCCAGGACCTGCTGGGTGGCGACCGCGTCGTGATCGAGCCCGATCTCGAGCAGGACCCCGTATTGAGGCCAATCCACGCTGCGGTTCAGGAGGAGGCTGTAGGGCATGCCCGGCTCGCCGAGCAGGCCGCGCGTCACGTCGGTCGACACCGCCATGTACGTCGCGCCCATGATGCCGCCTTGGCTGTCGCCGCGGTACGCGCGCACCTCCGGGTCGATCCACGCCGGGTCGACCAGGAGGTGCTGGTCCGAGTCCACGATGCCGCTCGTCGCGACGCGGCCCATCATCATCCGCATGGCGAGGAGCTGGTTCACCATCCCCTGGATCTGCCGCTCCGTGAAGGATTTGATCCCCGTGAAGTTGCCGGTGAGGGTCTCGGCGGCGAGGGCGACCGAGTCCTCGTCGAACCCGAAGTAGTTCGTGGCGAAGGCGATGAAGCGCTGGCCGTTCGCGGCGCGCGCCAGGTAACCGTTCCGGCCCTCGAAGCGTGATCCGAAGAGGCCGTGGCCGTTCTGGAGCAGGCCGTGGGGCTCGCCGGAGAGGACGCTCCGCGGGACCAGGATGAGCACGTCCTGCTCCATCGTCCCGTTCTGGACGAGCTCGCCGGAGGTCTCGTCGATGGCGAGCCGGTCGAGCTCCCCCGCGGGAATGCCCGAAGTCGCGGCAGTCAAGAACAACGGTACCGTCATTCGAACCTCGAGGCGCCGAAGCAGCTCGGGGTGATCCTGCTCGGTGGGGAACTCCTCCACGTTCAGGATCTCGAAGTCGGGGCCGTCGTCGCCGACGACCTCGAGCGCCTTGTCTCGCATCTCCACCATGTAGCGGGTGTTGTTCTCCTTGGTCGCCGTGGTGAAGTCCCAGGCGAGCTGGAGATCGGCCTTGCCGACGCCTGCCAGCTCGAGCTTGCCGAAGATGTCGCTGTAGAGCCCGCGCCGCGCGTAGGTGGTCCACTTCTCGACCTCCGTGCCGTCCGTCATCACGTAGCCGCCGCGGAGCGAGTCGAACACCGGCGACGGCGGGATGATGTCTCCGTCACGATTGTGAATCCCTCGGATGGCCACGATGTATCGCGTGGCGTCGCGCAGCCGCTCGGCGGGCCGGATCATGAAGAGGCGCTGGTCGGGCCGCCCGCCCTCGCCGTCGTTGTCGGTCGACATGTCGAGATCGACCCAGTGCGGGACGCGGCGCAACGTGTCGGCCTCGATCAGGATGGTCGGCGAGTCCGCCGCGAGCGAACGCGCGATGTCGTACGGCGTCGCGCAGCCGTCCGCGACCGCACGCGGCAAGTGGGTGAGGAGCGCGTTGCCTGGTGAGAAGCCGTCGTGGTCGTGGAAGAGCTCGGGCGCCGCGTGCTCGCCGTCTTTGTTGTCGGGGAGGGTGGTCGCGCCGAACCGGACCGATTTGCCGGAGGGGTTTCTGCCCGTGGGATCGTCTTGCAGGTAGACGTCGGAAGGGAACGGCAGCCCGCAGAAGGTGGGGACGAGGGCGTCGCAGTCCGATCCGAGGAGGGGCACGCCGCCTTCGGGCTGGACGGGGAGCTCGCCGCCCGCGCTGGATGACGAGGTGTCCGCGCCCCCGGAGCCCGTGTCGTCGGAGCACGCCGCGAGGGCCGCACCGAGGCCGGCGAGGAGGGGGAGGAGCAGGCGCCGCTTTCCGAGCATCTTCACCGCATACCCGGGCCGCGGTGGCGCGTCATCGGAGCGCGTCGGCGGCGCGGGCGGCGACGCGCGCCTCAGCGAGCGAGGTTCGTGGGCGGCGAGTGCGCCGTCTCCATGCCCGGGAGGGCGGTCTCGGTGATCTCGATGGCGAGCGCGTATTGCGCGGTCGTCCTGAGGCCGGCCAGCCGCCCGATCTCGAGGCCGTTCCGGAAGAACACGAGCGTCGGGAACACATCCACACGATGGAGACGCGCGGGGCCCGGCTGCGCGAGCCGGTCCACACCGACGAGGCGCGCTCGTCCCTCGAGGACCCCGCCAAGCTCGGCGAGGCACGCGTCCAGCGCCGAGTCAGGCCCGTCGGAGAAGGCCGCGACGACGACGCCCTCCGTCCTGAGGGCCTCGGTGAGGTGCGACGCCTCGTCGTCGATCGGGGTGCAGCAGAGAGCGGCCATGACGATGGCACTACGCAGCCCACGAGCGTCGGTTCCGCTCGGCGAGAAGATTGGGAGGAGCGTGAGGGGACCTGTCCGACCTTTCGGCCGAGCGCGTCAGAAGCCCTGGAGGACACGCATCGCGTCGCCGTGTGAGCTCCGCACCCCGAGGGACTCCGCGGGCGTCGCGACGCTCTTCATGGGCCGCGGGGCCGCCCCCGCCCCCGCGCCGAGCCCGGCGAAAGGCGAGATGGGCGCCGGCACCAGCGTGTGCAGCGTCTTCTTGAGCTTGGCGATCTCCTCGACGCGGCCCTTCAGCTCGGCGTCTTCGAAGCGCTTGGCGCCCTCTTGCGCCACCTTGCTGACCGCGTCGAGCAGCTTGCGGGCGCTCGCCAGGTCGCCCGCGCGGGCGAGCGCGATCCCACGAACGATGCCGTCGGCCACGCGGACCTTCGCGGCCCCGTGCTCGACCTCTTTGTTCGCCTCGCGCCGAGCCTCGGGGTCCGACGACGCGCGCAAGGACGCGAACGTGCTGACAGGAATGTCAGCACCGCCGGCGGGGAGCTGATGGTGCACGGTCGCGTCGAAGAGCTCGACCTTGAGGCCGTCGCGATGGCCGGAGAGCTTCACGCGGAGGTACGTGTCGCGCACCTGGCCTTCGGTCAGATCGCCGATGTGGATGCGCGCCGTCCTCCCGGAAGCGCCGACGCCGAAGCCTTCGACGATGCTCACGCCGGGGCCGCCGGCGAGCTCGACCCAGGTGTTCCGGGCGACGAGCCGGTTCATCTTGCCGATCTGCTCCTGGAAGACCTTTGTCACCTTGGCGGGGTCGTCGATGAAGTGGAAGGACCCGCCGGAGCGCTCGGCGAGGCGCGCCATCAGCGTCTCGTCGAACTCCGGCCCGAGGCCGAGCGAGGTGATCGGGACGCGCTGGGCGTTCGCCTGATCCGCCAGGGCGGTCGCGCTCGCCGCGTCGTTCGGCACGCCGTCACCGACCAGCACGATGCGGTTGATGCCGTCGGGCTTCATGTGCTCGCGCAGCTGCTCGAGCCCGACGCGGAGCCCGCCGGTCATGTCGGTGGTGCCGTCGGCCACGATGGCCGCGATCGCCTTCTTCGCGGCGGCGCGGCTCTCGTCGTCGATGCGCTTGGCCGAGACGACCACGGCCGGTCGGGACCCGAAGGTGACGATCGAGAGCGCGTCGCCTTCTTTCATGGCGTCCACGACGCTCGTGCAAGCCGCCTTCGCCTGGGCGATCCCGTCGCCGTCCATCGAGCCGGACGCGTCGACCACGACGGCCAGGTTGATGGGCGGCCGCGCCTTCTCGACAAGCGGCAGCCCGCGGACGCGCACGCGCACGAAGATCTCTTCCTCCTTGTCGGCGGCGAGCACCGGGCGGGACGCCGTGACCTCCACGTCTGCCTGGGCGGCGGGGGCTTGGGCCACCAGCGGAGCGGGCGCGGGCGTGGGGGCGGGGGCGGGGGCCGGGGTCGGCGTCTTCACCGGGACCTTCACCGGCTCGGCGAGCTCGGGCGGGGGCACGGCACCGGACGAGGCGCAGCCGAGGGCCAGGGTCGAGGAGAGCACGAGCGAAGCAAGCCAGGTTCCGCGCATTTGTCTTCCTCGTAGCGGCGACGGGCCAGGACGTGACGCCGGTTGCCCCGTTCCGCCCCATTTCCCGGCCCGGCTCGCTCAGGTCCTCGGGGCGTGGTAGAGCTGCGGTTGCGGCACGGTGTCAAGAGGCGCGGGCGCGGCTCACGGCCGTCCGGCCCGGCCCGGCTTCCCCGGGCTCCTGCCTACACCGGGGCACCGAACGAACAATCAGGAGCGATTCCCCGCGGTTCAGATCGAGCCCGTCGGCATCGATAGACTTGCGCGCGCAAGCCGTGTGCGTCATGATCTTCGCGTTCACTGTTACGGGTGCCGGTTGGTGCGAAGTCTCTGATTCGGGACAAGCCACTCTGCAGACGCGACACGTGGAGGCCCCGCGTTTCACAGCGCGGCCCCCGCGACCCAGGCTCGAGCCGTCTGGGAAGCGGGACTCGGATGGAAGTAGTTGGTCCCGAAGGCTCAAGACACGGAAAGAGACAGGCACATGGGTACTCGGCTTTACGTCGGCAATTTGTCCTTCAGCACCACCACGGACGTCCTCCGCGAGGCGTTCTCCCAGCTCGGAACCGTGACCGACGCGCACGTCGTCTCGGATCGCGAGACCGGTCGTTCGCGTGGCTTCGGCTTCGTGACGATGAGCAGCGAAGCCGAGTCGCAGAACGCCATCAAGCAGATGAATGGCGCGATGCTCGACGGTCGCCCGCTCCGCGTGAATGAGGCGGAAGAGCGTCCGCGCGGCGGTGGCGGCGGCGGTGGTGGTGGCTTCGGCGGCGGCGGCGGCGGCGGCGGCTTCGGCGGCGGCGGCGGCGGCGGCGGTCGCGGCGGTGGTGGCTTCGGTGGCGGCGGCGGTGGTCGTGGCGGTGGCAAGGGCAGCCGCCGGGGCGATCGCAACGACCGCTGGTGATCGAATCACCTTCATCACGTGATCGAACGAGGGCCTTCGCGCTTGCGAGGGCCCTCGCCTCATTTGGGTGTGTCGTGGCCTCGTTCGGATGTCACGGCGCGCCTGGCGCGGCCGCCTCCCCGGCGGACGTCACGCTCGCGCCGCCCCCTCCGGAGACACCTGCTCGTGACGATCGGCCGCCGGTGGTCGGGGCCCTCGGCGGCCTCGAGATCGGGATGAGCGTGGCCGAGCTCGTTCGCAAGTTGGGCGCGCCAGCGAGCGTTTCCAGCCGCGAGGACGAGCAGGCAAAGTGGATGGACGCCGGCTACGACCCTGGCCGCTCCCCATTTTTTTCGAGCGACTTCCGCGAGGTCCTCTCGTTCTCCGAGCCGCCGGTCCCGCTCTTCAAGGCGTTCGTGAGCGGCGATCGTGTGCTCGGCCTCAAGTTCACGTTCTACGGAGCCGAGGAGCAGCTCTCGAGCGCGCCGTTTGGCTTCGATCACGGCTGCGTGCTCGGCGCGCTCGGCGCCTCCGCGGTGCGCGCGTTCGGCGAGCCCGAGGCGCGTTACCTGGAGTCGGGCGCCTCGCGGCTGGAGAAGCTCGAGTATTTCGATCGCGGGCTCAGCATCGCGATCGAAGACGGCAAGATCGTCGTGTTCGATCTGTACGTGCCCCCGAGCGCGATCGAAAAGCGCCGCTTGCTCGAGCGCATCCGCAGGCCGGCGCCACCGCGCCCCGCCTCGGAGAGCGTCGCGCCGCCGCGGTGAGCCGCGCTCGAGCCCTTGCGCTCAGCCGGTCTGGCAGAGCGGGTGGTTCGGATCCTCCGCGCACGGATCCCAGACGAGCGTCTCGCCGATCAGGAGATCGAACGACGCCTCGTGGATGATCGACGACCCCGCGTCGAAGACCTGGATCCACAGGCGTACGGGCGTTCCTTCCGGCAGGGGCGGGCTGTACTCCGGATCCCACGACAGCCCGGGCAAGCCCTGGATGATGCCTGCGCGCTGCGGCCACGAGTCGCCCTTGAGATCGACGAACTGCTCGGTCGGCCCCGTCCCTTCGATGGGCGCGCCCGTCGCCGGATCGTCCACGCCGAACTTCACGTGCGCCTGCGCGCCGCAGTCGGTGCAGCCGAGCGCGACCCAGAGGTGATAGCCGCCCTGCGGGCCCTCCATCATGGGGATCGTGCCTCCCGGCATCAGTCGCTCGAAGCACTTCTCTCCCGTGCCGAGCTCGAACGCGATCGGAGACGAGGGCGGGTCACACACAGGCGGCGCGCCGCCGGTCCCGGTGGAGAAGGTCGAGGAGGAGGTCGAGCCGGACCCGGTGCTGCCCGTGCTCGTCGTGTTCGTGGCGCCCTGCTCGCCACCCGCGCCCGTCCCGGAGCCGCCCGCGCCCGCGCCGTCGTCCGAGGATTCGACGGTCGACCCGCAGGCCGCGAGGAGGAGCGTCAGGAAGGGCACCACACGTTTTGCCATGTGCGCCCCCAAGCACAGCGCTTGCCAGCGCGCTTCCCCGGGAAATTCCAGGCCTCGCCCCTGACAATGTGCAACTTTGTGCCTACCTTCCCGAGGTGCAGCACCCCACGCCGGTCCTCGCGCTCCTGGCAGAAGCCGATCACGCGAGGCTCGCTCCCGGCGAGCAGCGGCTGTTCGTCGTGATCGATCTCGAGGCGGGGGACGCGCCTGTGGAACGCGAACGTCCCGCGCTTGTCACGGTGCTCGCCGTCGACGTCTCGGGCTCGATGCGGGGTGAGCCTCTCGACCAGGTCGTCCGGTCTGTCGAACGGATCATGGGCCTCTTGGAGGCAGGCGATCAGCTCGGCGTGGTCGCCTTCTCGACGGGTGCGACCGAGGTCGCGCCTGTCGCCCAGCTCGACGCGGGCCACCGGCGCGCCATCACCGCGCGCGTCGCGCGCATGAAGGCCGACGATCGGACGAACATCGAGGCGGGCCTCCGGCTCGCGCGGTCGAGCCTGCCCCCGAAGCGAGGCGGAGCGCGGCGATGTGTCGTGTTGCTCAGCGACGGCGAGCCCAACGTGGGCGCGTCGACGCCGGGTGATCTCGCCGCGCTGAGCCGGGAGATCCGCCCGGAAGCGGTCGTCTCCACGTTGGGGTACGGAACCCGTCATGACGATTCTGTCCTCTCGGCGATCGCGGAGGGCGGGGGTGGCGCCTACCGCTTCGTCCCCGACCCCACGGTCTGTCAGCTCGAGCTCGCCCAGGCCGTGGGCGCGCAAGGCGACGTCGCCGTCGAGTCCATCGAGCTCCACCTCCGGCCGAAGCCCGGCGTGGAGGTCCTGTCCGTCCTCGGTTCGCCGGCGCCCCGGTATGGCGCCGAAGGGCTCGTCCTTCGAGTCCCGGACATGCTCGCGCGCGGGCGTCGCATCTTCGCGGTCGAGCTGCGGGCGCAGCTGGACGAGTCGCGGGTGCGCGGGGATCTGCTCGAAGTAAGCTTGCAGTATTGTCATGCAGGCGAGACGAGCCGCCGTGAGGCGACGGCCACCGCCTCGGTCGACATCGGGTCGTCTCCGGCCGAGTCACCGCGGGTGCGGGGCAAGGTCCTCTTGCTCCGCGCGGACGGCGCTCGCGCCGAGGCGCGGGCCATGGCGGAGCGCGGGCAGTTCGAGGCGTCGGCCGCGATGCTCCGTGGCCTGATTCGGGAGATGGACGCGCTCGGCGCCGGCGAGCTCGCCGAGGGCTCGCCGCTCTCGGAGGCGCGCGAGCAGCTGCTCGACGAGGCGATGGCGATGGAGCGCAAGCCGGCCGCCGAGACGCTCGCGGGGTTCCGGATGAGCACGGCCCCGAGGTCGTTCGCCGCCGGCGACGTGTCGGCGTCGTCGCGCTCCAAGAGCGTGACGGCCGCGAGATTCGCCTCGACCACGGCGGGGCTGTTCCCGGAAGCCTACCTGCGGGTCGTCTCGGGCCCCGACGCCGGGCGCGAGGTGCGCCTCGCCGCGCAGAACACGATCGGCCGCACCACCTCCGCCGACGTGGTGATCCCGAGCGACTCGGTCTCGCGTCGCCACGCCGACGTCTTCGCGCTCGAAGGAGAGTTCTGGATCGTCGATCTTTGCAGCACCAACACGACGAAGCTCAACGACCGGGCGCTCACGACGAAGCCGGCGCGGCTCCGCGCCGGCGATCGGATCCAGGTCGGCGAAGCCGTCCTCACCTATCGTGAGGTCACCCCGTGAGCGCGAGCGTCACCAAGGCCAGCCGGTCCTGGTGAGCCCGAGCCCTCAGCAGGAGGTCTCGTCGCTCGAGTCGGCACAGTCGACGATGCCGTCGCACACGTACGAAGCGGGGATGCACTCGCTGCTCGTGCACTGCCACTGATCCGACGTGCACGCCGGGGGAGCGCCGCAGAGAGCCACGCTCTCATCGCTCGAGTCGGCGCAGTCGACGATGCCGTCGCAGGCGTAGCTGCCCGTGATGCAGGCCCCGTCCGTGCACATGAACTGACCTTCTGCGCAGCTCGGCTCGGGGCACGCGGCGTTGAGCGGGTACTCGTCGCTGGCGTCCACACACTGGGCCTTGAGATCGCAGGCGTATTTGGCCGCGATGCACTCCCCGCTGCCGCAGGCGAGCTGGCCTTCTTCACAGTCTCCGTCCGACTGTTGCCCCATCCCCGTCTCGTCGCTCTCCCCGCTGTCGAGGCCGAAGGGCGAGTCGCCCTCCTCTCGGGGATCAGTCTCGCCTTTTGCGCAGCCGCCTACGACGAGGACCGCCGCGAGCACCCAGAAGCTTTGAACTCGCATGGCGAGGCCTGATACGCCGGCCCCCGCGCCGCCTTCCCTCCCGCCGAGAAAAAGTGCGCCGGCCTCAGGGCTCCTCGCGGGAGGCGAAGGACATCGAGACACCGGCACCCTCCGGGACCAGCTTCTCCAGGTTGTAGAGGTGCAGGAAGAGCCGCTCCTCCAGGCGTTCGAGGAGCGCTTGCTGGCGGTAGACCACGAAGGCGGTGAGCACGAGGCCGATGACCGTGATCGAGGTGAGGTAGAGGAGCGACTCCGCCGACCGCAGCTCGACCACCAGTGGCAAGACGTGCAGGGCCCCGCCTTCGAACCGGTACGACGGCTCGAGCACACCCACGAGCTGGAGGCAGAGCGGCACGAGGATCGCGAGCACCCCGACCGGCAACGCGAGCAAACGCACCTTGCGAGCGCTGAGGGCCGTCCAGACGATCGAGACGGCGAGGACGTTGGTCGGGACATGGACGAGCGGTCCGACGACGAACGAACCGAGCGAGAGCGCCGTCATGGCCGCGACCATGAGGACGCTCGGACCCGTCGACCCGCGGCCCCGCCGCCAGGCGATGAAGCCGGTCACCGGGACGAGCAGGTTCACGAGCGTCATGACGGCGAAGTAGCGCATGTCTTTCACGCCCATCGCCAAGAGGAACCCCGGCGTGGCCGCGAACACGAGCGAGATCAGAAAGAGCGTCTTTCGGAGGGCGAAGCGCCGGATGGCTCGTTGCTCCTCGAGCGCGGCCATCGCCCGCGGCGGCATGGCTTCGGGCGTCTGGAGCAACAGCGCGCCGAGCAGCTCGCGGGCGCGCTCGTTGTTCGGGTCGAGGGCCACGGCGGCGCCGAGATCGCGGAGGGCCGAGGTGCGAACGTTTTCGTCCAGCGCGCTCGTGCCCGAGACGGCGCGCGTGACGCGGTCCAGGCACTCGGTCGCGAGCTCGCGTCGCCGCGCCAGATCGCGATCTCCGTCGAGGTACCGCTCGACCGCCTCGCTGAGCTGGCGAGCGCTGGAGCACCTATCCGAGAGCGGCGCCGTCGCGCGGATGCACGCGAGCTCGAGCTCGGGGGGGACTTCGCGCTGCGGGCTTCGCTCTCTCGCGCGCGCGTCGACGCCGGCGAGCGTCCGCGTGATCAGCTCCGATACGGTGGTCCCCGTGACGAGCGGCTCGAGCGTCAGGATCTCGTAGAGGACGCAGCCGAGCGCGAACACGTCGGCGCGCTCGTCGATGTCCGACAGGTCGCCGCGGATCTGCTCCGGCGACATGTACCCGGGGCTGCCCACCATCTCTCCGGCCAGCGTCTTGTGCGCCTCGTCGATGCCGGCGTCGACGATCTCCCGCTGCTCGTGCTCCCCGGTGGCGCGCAGATCCTCCACGACCGTCGCGATCCCCCAGTCGAGGAGGCTCACCTCGCCGAAGTCGCCCAGCATGATGTTCTCGGGCTTGATGTCGCGGTGCAGGACGCCGCGCGAGTGAGCAAACGCGATCGCGAGGCACACCTGGCTGAAGGCCGTGAGCAGGCGCCGAGTGGAGAACTCGCCCCGAGCCTTGGCGTCACCCCGCGCGAGGGCGTCGAGGACGTCGGCGAGCGTCCGGCCGCGGACGCGCTTCATCGTGAAGTACACGAGGCCCGACTCGTCCGCGCCCAGGTCGTAGACCGGCACCACCGACGGGTGCTCGAGCTGTCCTTGCACGCGCGCCTCGCGCTCGAAGCGCGCGAGGTAGTCGCGACGCGCGGCGATCTCCGAGCGGATGCGCTTGAGCGCGACGTCGCGACCGATCCGGCGATCGCGGCACAGCTCCACCGCCCCCATGCCGCCTTCACCCAGGATCGCGACGCGCTGATACCGCTCGCCCGTTGCGCCCGGCGTGGGCGGCGCGAAGGACTCGTCCAGCCTGACCTTCGTGGGTGTGCTGCTCGGGTGGGCCGCGGACGCGGGGATCGTATCCTTGAGGCTCGAGCCGAGCCTGCCGCGCGGAAGCGTCGACCGCTCGTCCTCGTCGTCACGTGCGTCGGCCATGCCGGCGAGCGTAGCTGATTGCCACGGTGCGTCCGCGCCGGGGATTTTTTCCCCATCGCCACGGGTAACGAGCTGCGTCATGAACGTCCGCTGGGGGAGAGATGATGACGATGGAACGAGGAACGGGCGACGAGACGAGAGGGGAGCGACGCGCGAGGAGGACCACGGGCGCGCTGATGGAGCTCATCGAGTGTCTCTCCGCGTCCCACGACGTAAACGAGGTCGCGCGGACCGTGCTGACGATCGGCATGAACCTCGCGCACGCCGACACCGGCACCGTGTGCCTGGTCTCCCGTGATCGGCGCTCGCTCGCGATCGTGGCCGACGTCGGGTTCGACGACCCGGAGCTGCTCCGCCCTCATCGGCTCACCTCGCTCGAAGATGACGCACCCGTTACGGTAGCCGTGCGCACGGGGCAGCCCTTCTTCTTCGAGTCGCTCGCCGAGCTCGGGCAGCGGTTCCCCCACCTGTACGAGCAGGCGAAGCGGCGCGGCAGAGCGGCCGACGCCATCCTGCCGCTCGCGGTGCGCGACCGCTTGCTCGGCGCGATCACCTTCGGGTTCGTCTCGCCGGAGAAGTTCGACGAGGACATGCGCGCGACGCTCCTCACCTTGGCGCGCCACTGCGCGCTCGCCACGGAGCGAGCGCTCCTCGTCGAGGCGGCGCAAGCGCGGGAGAAGCGGACGCGCGCCCTCATCGACGTCTCCGCCGCGCTCGCGCGCGCGAGCGCCGAAGGCGCCGACGAAGGGCGGGTGGCGGAGGTCATCGCCGAGCGGATGCGAGCCACCCTGGGCTGGGTGTGCTCCGTCCAGGTTCGCGCGCCCGGCGACTCGAGCCGCGGCTTGCCGCTCCCGCCGGACTCCCTGAGCGGGAGGCGGCGCACCCTGAGCGTTCGCGAAGGCGACAGGCACCTGGGGAACCTGCACGTCGACCTCGGCCCCGGTGAGTGGATCGGGGAGGAGGAGGAGCTGCTCATCCAGCAGATCGCCGAGCGGACGGCCCTGGCCCTCGCGGTGATCGAGCGGACGCGCGCCATGCGAGCGGCCCAGGAGGAGGCGGTGCGCGCGAGCCGCGCGAAGGACGAGTTCCTCGCGCTCCTGGGGCACGAGCTCCGCAACCCGCTCGCCCCGATCACGACCGCGCTCGACCTGCTCGACGCCCGCGGCAAGAAAAATGACGCGCCGGAGCGGGTGATCCTCCGGAGGCAGGTCCGCCACCTGACGCGGATGGTGGACGACCTGCTCGACATCTCGCGCATCGTGCGGGGCAAGATCGATGTGGACCCGATCCCCGGGGAGCTCCGGAGCGTCCTCTTGCGGGCGGTCGAGCTCGCGATGCCGCTCCTGCACGAGCGGCGGCACGGGCTGAACGTCCACGCGCCGGCCGGTCTGCGTGTCCTGGTCGACGAAGACCGGCTCGCCCAGGCGTTCTCCAACCTGCTGATCAACGCAGCGCGGTACACCGAGCCCGGCGGGCGCATCACGGTCGACGCCTACCGCGAGGGGCCCGACGTGGTGACGTCCATCCGCGACAACGGGATCGGCATGGGGCCGGAGCTGATCGAGCGCATCTTCGAGCCGTTCGAGCAGGGGCCGCGCTCGACCTCGTTCGCGGGGCTCGGCCTCGGTCTGGCGATCGCGAGGAGCCTGGTGGCGCTGCACGACGGAAAGATCTCCGCGTCGAGCGACGGCCCGGGCACCGGGAGCGAGTTTCGCGTGACGCTCCCGGGGCTGCCCGAGGCCGAAGAGGCGGCCGGGTCGGTCGGCGAGGGGAAGGCCTTCAGCACGGGCCTCCGCATCCTGGCGGTCGACGACAACGAAGACGCGCTGACCCTGATCGCCAGGGTGCTCCAGGCCGCAGGTCACAACGTGATGACCGCGTCGGAGGGAGCGACCGCCCTGACCGTCGCGGAGAGCTTCGCGCCGGAGGTGGTCCTCCTCGACCTCGCGATGCCCGTCCTCGACGGGTACGAGGTCGCGGCGCTCCTCCGCGACGACCCCGTGACGCGCGGCTCCGTCCTCGTCGCGCTCACCGGCTACGGGCAGGAGCGCGACCGAGCCCGCACGAAGGCGGCCGGCTTCGCGGCCCACCTCGTCAAGCCGGTCCAGAGCGACCGCCTCCTCTCGCTGCTCGGCGAGATCGAGCAGAAGCGGAACGGGCTCATCATGACGTAGATGTCATGACGGTACGTCATGGTGCCACTCAGGTCGCCCCGCTGATGAAGTGCTCCATTCCTCGGACGGCTGCGACGGCGCGGGCGTCGTCTTTCCAGACGAACAGGGTCACGCGCCTGTCCTGCGAGACGACCACGGCGACCGCGCGCGGGTGCTCGTAGATGAAGCGAGCGGCGGACTGGTGGCGCATGCCGCCGAGGTCCGCCACGTGGAGCGACTCGCCGGCCGGCCCGGCCAGCGCGCTGTAGACGGAGACCATGAAATCGACGGACTCCAGGTGGAGCTTGGCGCCGAACCCCAACACGGCGAGCTCGTCGTCGAGCACCAGCGCGCCGTCGACCGCGGAGAGCTCGCCGATCGCCTCGAGCGTCGAGTCCACGATCTTCGCGTGGCTCCCCGCGGCCTCGAGGCGCAGCCGGAGGAGCTGCGGGTCACGCTCGGCCATGCTGCGCGCCTTCACGATGACCCGGTAGGAACGGTCCGCCTCCTCGCGAGCTTGCTCGGCGGCGGCGATCCGGTCGCGGAGCGCCGCACGGCCCTGCTCGTCGAGGGAGAAGCGGAAGACGAGGTTGGCCATCCAGGAGCTGTCGGTGGAGGGGACGATCACGAGCGTGCCGCCGCGGCCGTGGCGGAACATGGAGGAGACGATGCGCAGCAGGCGCTCGGCGAGGAGCCGCCGCTCGGCGTACGGTCGATCGTTCCAGACGTTCCGGGCGAAGACCTCGGTCCAGGAGGTCTCGGTTGCGCTCCGCGGCACGGTGATCCGGCCCTCCTGCACCACCGCGAGCAGCTCCGAGTCCACCGTCGCGACGATCGCCCCCGCCCCCGTGATGCGGAGCTGCATCGAATAAACGGGCGTCCACATCAGGATCCCCCAGACCTCGATCCCCTGGCTCCCGCGGTGCACGGCCAGGGAGGTGGTCTCCGAGGCGGTCAGCAGGGCGACGAGGCCCTTCACGGACGCCGGCTCGGGCCGCGCGAGGCGGAACGCGAGCGGCGCTTGGTCGGGCGAGCAGACGCACACCGTACCCCGGACCGGACGCGCCTCTTCGGAGAGCAGGCTTGTCCAGAAACACAGGTTCGCGAGCTCCGCGAGGTCCTCCGCGCTCTGCGCGAGCACGTCGGCTCCGCTCTCTTCGATGACGCCCCGGTCCACGAGGGCGCGGCGCGCCCGGCCGCCGGCGAGGAGCGCGTCGACGAACGGTGACCCAACGTGAATCGGACCATCGGCCTCCGTCGCGAGCGGTGCGCGACCGCCGCGCCCCACCGTGGCAGGCAAGGCACGGATTGATCTCGGACCAGGCTTCGCTCGCGACGAACGCACGCTCTCTTCGGCGCCAGCAACAGCCAAGCCAGCGCCGTCCGCGACGGTCACGCGCGCCGAGGCGGCCCGCGCGTTCAGCCGCGGAGGATCGAGACGAGGCTCTTCAGGGCGCCGGTCGCGGCCCGCGCGCGCGCGCCGAGGCTCGATCCGTAGATCGTGCCGATCACGTTCTTCGTGAGATCGAAGGTGGCCGGGCGGATGGGGTAGACGGAGACGCCGCCGCCGATGCGGACCCGGTCGCTCACCATGGCCTTCTCCAGGCAGCAGGCGCGGAGGCCTTCCCGGCCATTGATGCGGCCGAACCCGGAGACGCCGACCCCGCCGAACGGGAGCGCCTGGATCATGTAAGCCAGCCCGTAGTCGTTCACCACGGTCATGCCGGCGCGAATGCGACGAGCCACCCGTTCGCCGCGCGCGACGTCTTTCGTGAACACGCTCGCGCCGAGCCCGTAGGCGGTGTCGTTGGCGAGCCGCACGGCCTCCTCCTCCGAGGAGACGCGCATGATGACCATGACGGGACCAAACTGCTCTTCCTTCGCGATGCGCATCGTGTGGTCGACGTCGACCAGCACGGTGGGCTCGAAAAATTGTCCGCCGAGGTCCGGCCGGCGGCGGCCTCCGACGAGGACCTTGGCGCCGCGCTTCTGCGCGTCGGCCAGGAGCTCCTCGATGATGTCGAGCTGGCGAGGCATGGTCATCGCGCCCACGTCGACGGTCTCTTTGAGCGGCGGTCCCTGGCGGAGCGACCGCGCCTTCTCGGTCACGCGCTGCACGAACTCGTCGTAGACCGCGTCCATCACGTAGAGGCGCTCGACCCCGACGCACATCTGGCCGCAGGCCGTGAAGACGCCGAGCATCGCCTGGCTGGACGCGTGGTCGAGATCCGCGTCGTCGAGGACCAGCATCGGGTCCTTCCCGCCGAGCTCCAGCACGACGGGGACGAGGCCCTCCGAGGCGGTGGCCATCACCTTGCGGCCGTTGCCGGGCGAGCCGGTGAAAAAGACCTTGTCCACACCCGAGCGGACGAGCGCTGCGCCCGTCTCGCCGTAACCCGTCACGATCTGCACGAGGTCGGGGTCGTGGCCGCGGCGGCGGAGCACGTCGCGGAAGATGTCGCAGAGCGGTGCGGCCGACCACGACGTGTGCTCGCTCACCTTGGCCACCACCGCGTTGCCCGCGAAGAGCGCGGGGACCGTCGGGCAGAACAGGTTGTGGAACGGGAAATTCCACGGACAGAGGACGCCCACGACCCCGAGGGGCTGGTACTCCACCCAGGCCTTCTTGTGCATCAAGAAGCCGCTCGCGCGAGGCTCGGGGCTCAGGTCTTTCTCGCCGTTGTCGAGCACGTATCGGATCTTCTCGCAGACCGGGAAGACCTCCCCGAGGGCGGCGTCGACCATGGTCTTGCCGCTGTCCCGGACGCAGAGCCGGCAGATCTCTTCCTGGTGCGCGACGATGTGATCCAGGATCTCGCGGAGCACGGCGCGGCGCTCCGCAAACGACGTCTTGCCCCACGCGACCTGCGCGGCGCGCCCGCGCTCCACCACCGCCCGCACCTCGTCGAGCGTCATCGCGACGACGGAGCCGAGGGGCTCGAGCGTCGCGGGATCGTGACACGGCACGACGCGATTGGGCTCGGCGGAGGCGTCGCGGTTCTCGCGGACCACGGGGATCTCTTGCATGGCGATCCTCTAATCCGGCCCGGCGAGGATGTCATCGGCGCGGCTTGTCGCGGGGCGGGGGCCGTTCCAGAAGAGCCCATGCGGAAGGTCTCGGACATCCCGGCCATGGGCGGGTTCTGGGAGGAGATGCGGATGATGCGCTCCGACCGGCTCGGGGGCCTGCGGCGCTTCAACGAGCACCCGAAGGACATCGGGCGGTTCGGGTTCCTGTTCGGCGACATCGTCATCGTGAACACGCCCGAGCTCGTCCACGAGGTGCTGGTCACGAAGGCGAGGTCTTTCCAGAAGTCGCCCGTGCTTCGCGGTGCGCTCTATCCGCTCGCCGGCCGGGGCCTGTTCACGAGCGAAGGGGAGCTCTGGAAGCGCCAGCGCAAGCTGATGGCGCCGATGTTCACGCCTGGGGCGATCCGGCGCTTCGCCGAGGACATGACGACGTGCGCGGCGCGGGCTGCCGTTTCGTGGCGGGACGGTGAGATCGTGGACATGGCCCGCGAGACCACGCGGATCACGATGGCCGTCGCGGGCCGCACCCTCTTCAGCGAGGACCTCTACGGCGACGCGGACGAGCTCGGCGCGGCCCTGACCACCGCGCTCGATTGGGTCGGCGAGCAGTCGAGCTCGGCCACCCTCATCGCGCAGGCGCGCCTCTCCATCGGGCTCGAGCTCCTGTCCGACCGGCTGCCGGGGACGTTCGGAGGGGCCGCGCGGCGCGCGGCGGAGCGCCTCATCGAGCCCGTGTTCTGGCCGGGCGAGCGGACCCGCGAGCTCCAGGGGGCGCTCGCGCTGCTCGAGCGCCGCGTCCGGACCATGATCGCCGAGCGCCGCGCTCGCGCGAACCCGTCCCTGGACCTCCTCGGGTTGCTCCTCCAGGCGCGCGATGAAGAGGACGGAACCGTCATGGATGACAAACAGATCCGCGACGAGCTGCTGACGTTGTTCGTCGCCGGACACGAGACGACCGCCACCGCGCTGGCGTGGGCGCTCATGCTGCTCGCCCAGCACCCCGAGATCTACGCCCGCCTGCGCGCCGAGGTCGACGCGCTGGGCAGGGTCCCCACGGTCGACGACCTCCCCCGTCTCCCCCTCTCGCTCCGCGTCTTCAAGGAGTCGCTCCGCCTCTACCCGCCGGTCTACATCTTCGGGCGCGTCTCGACGGCCGCGGTCGAGCTCGACGGATGGGCCATCCCCAAGGGCACGGTCGTCCTGGTCGCGCCGTTCGCCCTCCACCGAAAGCCGGGCCTCTGGGAGGACCCGGACCGGTTCGATCCGGACCGCTTCACGCCCGAGCTCGAGGCCGCGCGTCACAAAAGCGCGTTCATCCCCTTCAGCGCCGGACCGCGCACGTGCATCGGGAACACGTTTGCGTTGATGGAGGGGCCCTTGGTCCTCGCCACCTTGCTCCACCACGCGGACGTGGCGCTCGTGGACGCTCGCGGCGCGGAGCCCGAGCCGTCGGCCACGCTCCGCCCACGCGGGGGGATTCCGATGCGCGTCTCGCGCCGCGACCTGCGGGGGACGAAGCGCGCGGCGGATCCGACGCCGGTGCAAGAGCGGCCGGAAGCGGAGTAGGCTCACCCGGTGCTGCGCCGGCTCGTCCATCCAGTCGTCATGGGGCTCGCATTCGCTTGCGGTGGGCAGCGCGTGGGGGACGAAGGCTACTTCGCCGGCGAGCCTCTCCCTCCGCCCGAGAAGCCCAAGGCCAGCGCGGCGGGGCCGGTCGCGTCCGCGTCATCGAGCGCGCCACCCGACGCCGGCGCGGCCTCCGCGATCTGCGAAGCCCCGCCTCCGGGCGGCTTCCCCAAGTGCAACGCGGACAGGACAAACGAGCCCTGCGTCGCGCCGGGCATCGGAGAGTGTTTTCTGCACTGCGCCAAGACGACTCGATCCGTGCCGTGTCAGTCGGCGCCGCCGAGCCCCTGAACGAGCTCTGACATCGGCGTCACGCGAAGCTTGTTTCGCCTGAAGGCGCGAAGCGCGCGCGCTTCGCTGCGTGCAAGCGGCCGCGCTGCGCAGGCTTCCGTCGCGCGACGACGTGATCGCGCGGCTGTCCGAAGTCGATGAATCGACGGTGCGGCTGGTCCGCGGCCTGCTTGTGGTTGGACGTGCCCGTCTCGGGAGGTCTTCGTGGAATTGATGCTCTTGTTCGCAGCAGCGATTCTCTTTCTTTGGCTCCTCGCGTCACGAGAGAAGGACGTGGCGCGCATCAAGCGGCTCGAGTCTTCGGTCGAGCACCTCTACCAAGCAGGGAGCGCGGTCGCGCATCGTGTCAGCGCGCTCGAGTCGCGCGGATCGTTTGCCCCGCCTGCGCCCTACCGCGTCGCGGCAGAGGTCGCGCCGCTCGCGTCACCAGGGTGGCAGCCGACGCCGCGACCGCTCGTCGAGCCGGCGCGTCGTCCGACGCCCGAGTCGGCGCCCCGTCCGGCGTCTGAGCCGGCGCCTCACTCGGCCGCGCCTCCGGCTCCGGTCACGGTGGCGGAGGCGCGCAAGACGCTCCCCTCGGTCGCGCCTGCTGGCGCGCCGCCGCGCGCGATCGAGCCGCCTCCTGTCGGCGCGCTCCCCGCGGACGACCCGCCGGTGGACAAGCCCACGATCGAGTGGGAGCGATGGATCGGCGTGCGCGGCGCAGCGGCGCTCGGCGCCGGCATCCTCGTCATTGCCCTGTTCTTCTTCCTCCGTCACTCCATCGCCGTCGGCTGGCTCACGCTCGAGCTCCGGGTCGCGCTCGGCGCGTTCGTCGGCGTCGGCTGCGTCGCGGCGTCCCAGCTCCGGTTGCAGCGGACCCACCGGGTCCTCGCGAGCTGGCTGACCGGCGCTGGCGTCGCCGGGCTCTACGCCAGCATCTGGGCGGCCGCGACGATCGCCCAGATGGTGGGCCCGGTCACCGCGTTTGCGCTCGTCGTGCTCGTCACGGCGGGCTGCGTGGCGCTCGCGATCCGGAACGACTCCTTGCCGACGGCGCTCCTCGGCGCGGCCGGCGGGTTCGCCGCGCCGCTCATGCTCTCGCTCGACGTCGAGCGGCCGATCGCCACGATCGCGTACGTGCTCGTGCTCGACGTCGCGATGATCGTGCTCGCCGCGAAGCGGCGGTGGTGGTCGCTCTCGGCGCTCGCGATGCTCCTTTCGGCCGCGTACGACGCCGTGTGGGTCGCCGCGCAAGACAGCCCGGCCGGCTTGCTCCAGGTCGGCGTGCTCACGGTGTTCGCGGGCGTCTTCGGAGGGGTTCCGGCCTTCGCCATGGGCGACGCCCCCGAGCGCGACGCTCCGCCCTCGCCGCTCGCCCGGCTGACGCGGTACGGCTCGGTGATCGTCCCGCTCGCGTTTGCGGCCTGGCTCACCCAGGACCCGACCAGCGCGTCGAACCCCGCGCCGATCGGCGCTCTCCTGATCCTCCTCACGGTGCTCGCGGCCTTCATCGCGCGCGTCCAGCGAGAAGCGGCGCTCCCGTTCCTCGCGGCGCTCGGCGCGCCGGGCGTGCTCGTGGCCTGGATGGCCCGCGCCGACGTGGCGGCGAACGCCGTCGGCCTCGGCGTGCTGCTCGTCTTGCTCGCGGCCGTCCACGCCGGGTTCGTCCTCTTCACGAGGCGCGACCTGCGTGACGGTCGACAGGCCGCCGCGCATGACGACGTCGCCGCGATCGCGGTCGCGAGCGCCGTCGTCTATCTCGTCTTCGCGCTGGGTTGCACCGCCGCGGCGGGCGCGCTCGCCCCCGAGCCTTGGGCCACCTACCTCGTGACCGCGACGGCGCTGACGGGCGCCGTGATCATCGTCGCGAAGGTCGGCGCGGCCCCGTCCCTCGCCTCGCTCGCCGCGGTCGCCTCCCCGGCGGTGGCGCTCGCGATCGGGTTGCCCCACACGCTCGACGACACGCCGGCCTTCTTCGCGCTGGGCTCTTCCCTCGCGGTGGTCGGGGGGCTCGCCGCCGTCGGTCGCCGCGCCGCGGACGCGGAGCGACGCGAGCTCATCGCCGCCGCGCGCCGGGGCGCGCTCGCTTCGCTCCTCGCGCTGGCTCCGACGGCCACCACCCTCGATCTCGGCGTCTTCACCGCGCTCGCCTTCGCCTTCGGCTTCGCCGCCCTGGCCACGAAGGGCGACGACGAGAGCACCTACTCGACCGTCCTCGTGCTCGAGGCCATCGCGATGGTAACCATGACGTGGCTGTCATCGAAAAGCGTCGAGCCTCGGGCGGGTTGGGCATCGGTCGCGGTGTGCGGTGTGTTCCTGGCGGCGCCTCTCTTGCCGGCCCTTGGGCTCACCGCCGCTGCGTCGGTCCCGCGCGGTCAGGTGCTCGGGGCGGCGGCCTTCGCGCTCGGCGTCGGCGCCCGGTTCTTCACCTGGGAAGCGGAGCTGCTCGGAGCAGGCGCCGCGGGGCTGGCTGCAGCGTTCGCCGTCCTCTACGTCGCGCTCCGACGGGTCACGACCTCGGACGCCGTCCGGGACCAGTCGGCGCAGTGGCTCGGCAGCGCCACCATCGCGCTCGCCTCGGCGGCGATCGGGCTCACCCTGCGGAACGAGCTGCTGACCTGGGGCTGGGCCGCGCTGGGCCTGGCGCTCACGTGGCTCGCGTGCCGCAAGCGCAGCGACGCGCTCGCCGTGGTGGGCGTCGTTCACCTGGTGATCGCAAACGCCAGGGTCTTCGCCAACCCGGCCGTGCTCGGGTACCACCCTCGCGGCGCGGTCCCGGTCCTCAACTGGATCACGCCGACGTTCTTGCTCCCGGCGCTCGCGGCTGCTCTCGGCTGGGCGCTCCTGTCGCGGCTCCGGGAGCCGACCGGCGAGAAACACGCCCTCCGCGTCGTCCCCGCCACGCTCGCCCTCGTCAGCGTGTTCGCCTGGGCCAACGTCGTCGTGCTCGACGTGTTCTCCACCGGCGCGACGATCTCGTTCGCCGCGGCGGCCGTCCAGGCCCGCGATCTGTCGATCAGCCTCGTCTGGGCCCTCTTCGGGACCTCGCTGCTCGTCCTCGGCATGCGGCGCGGCGTGAGGGCGCTCAGGTGGTCGAGCCTCGTCCTCGTGCTCGCCACGGCGGGCAAGGTGTTCCTCGTCGACCTGTCCCAGCTCGAGGACCTCTACCGCGTGGCCTCGCTGGCCGGCCTCGCGATCTCGCTCCTCGGCATCTCGCTGCTCTACCAGCGCTTCGTCTTCCGTCCGCGCGCGGCGGCCACCTGATCGTCGGTTGGGTGGAAAGGTCGGAGGGCGCGACGGTCCCTAGTTTTCTGTTCGCCGGGGCGCCCCCCCGACTACCATGAGGAGCCCATGCGCCCGGACATCGGCGTGACCGTCGCTGGTCGCTACCGGCTCGAGAGCCCGCTCGCCGTCGGCGGGATGGGCTCCGTCTGGGTGGCGACACACGTCGGGCTCGACGCGCGCGTGGCGGTGAAGTTCATGTCGGACGAGGTCGCCCTCGCGCCGACGGGGCGCGCGCGCTTCGAGCGGGAGGCCAAGGCCGCGGCTCGATTGACCAGCCCCCACGTCGTCCGCGCGACCGACTACGGGGTGGAGGACAACACCCCGTTCATCGTCATGGAGCTTCTCAACGGGGAGTCGCTCGAGGCGAGGCTCCGCCGGGAGACGCGCCTCACCCCGGAGGACACGGCCAAGATCGTGCGACAGGTCTCGAAGGGCCTCGCCGAGGCCCACGGCCTGGGCATCATCCACCGCGATCTCAAGCCCGCGAACATCTTCCTCGCGTGCGTCGGGGACGAGGAGATCGCCAAGGTGCTCGACTTCGGCATCGCCAAGGAGACCAACAAGGCGCTCGTCGTGGACGACGACACGAAGAGCGGGACGCTGCTCGGGTCGCCGCAGCACATGAGCCCCGAGCAGGCGCGGGGCGCGGACGTCGACGCGCGCAGCGACCTCTGGTCGCTGGGGGTCGTCGCGTTCCGTTCGCTCACCGGGCACCGCCCGTTCGCTGGAACGAACATGGCGGACGTGGTCGCGAAGATCTGCATCGATCCCATCCCCAAGCCGAGCGCGCTGATGCCCGAGCTGGGCGCCCGGTTCGACGCCTTCTTCCAGAAGGCCTTCTCACGAAACCCGGCGTTCCGATTCCAATCCGCGCGCGAGCTGGCCGACGCCTTCGCCGAAGCGACAGGCGTAAAAGATGACAGCATGGTCATCTCTGTCGCCAGGCCCCCCGTCTCGGCGGAGGTGGCCCCGCGAGCCGAATCCACGGCGGCGTTCCTCGCTCGCGCGAGCTCGGTCGACACGGTCGAGCTCACCCATACCGGCACCACCCGCGACGGACCGCCTCCGGAGGTGACCCAGGCGAAAGACAGGCGGGCGCCTCTGGCGATCGGCGCCGCGCTCGCGGGTATCCTCCTCGGGGGAGTCATGTACCTGGTGTTCCGGACGCCGAGCGCGCCCGCGACCGAGGAAAGCGCGGCCGCCGGCGCGCCCGCGTCCACGGTCGGCTCGGGCGCGTCTTCCCCCGAGGTGACGCCGATCACCAGCGCCGTCGCGTCGTCCTCTGCCGCCGTCGAGGTGAGCGCGTCCGCGTCGGCACCCGCGTCCGCTGCGTCCGCCGTTCGCCGCCCCCCTGCGGCGGCGGGCCGGCCGAGCAGTCAGGTTCAGCCGAAGAGGTCGAGTGATCCGTTCTTTTGAGCGCTTCGCGGTCGCGCTGGGTCTCGTCGTGCTCCTCTCTCGCGCCGGCTCGGCGTGGGCCCAGGGCGACGCGGCCCCGACGACCGATCCGAAAGAGATGGCGCGTCGGCAGGGCGAGGAAGCGCTGGCGCTCCACGCCCAAGGGAAGTTCGCCGAAGCCTACGCGCGGTTCGAGACCGCCGAGCGGATCGCGCACTCGCCCGTCTTCCTCTTGTGGATGGCGCGGTCCAAGCGAGCGCTCGGAGAGCTCGGCGCCGCCAAGCGCCACTACGCGCGGGTCGTGGCGGAGTCCTTGCCCGCCGACGCGTCACCCAACTGGACGCAGGCCAAGAAGGAGGCGGAGGCGGAGCTCGCGGCGCTCAGCCCGCGGATCCCGACCGTCGAGGTGAAGACGCCGCCGGGGACGGGGCGGCTCACGCTCGACGGCGCACCCATCACGGCCGGCGCCGTCGTGGAGGTCGATCCCGGCGACCACGAGGTCGTCTACACGCCGGAGGGCGGAGCGCCCACGAGCCGCCGCATCCACGTGGCTGAGGGAGAGCCGCGGGTCCTCGTCCGCTTCGACGCGCCACGCCCCGACGCCGGCCCGGGCGCGCGCTCGGAGGGCTCGGTGATTCCGGGAGCGGTGCTGCTCGGCGTGGGCGTGGGCTCGGTGCTCGCCGGTGCAGTGACCGGGGCCTACGCCCTCGTGCTCGCAGGTCAGGTGAAGGAGGGCTGCGACGACCAGAACCGCTGCCTGGCTTCGGACCAGGGCAAGGCGGAGGACGCGGACACGCTCGCTCGCGCCTCGACCGGGCTCTTCATCGCGGGTGGCGTCCTCAGCGCCGTCGGGGTCGTCTTGGTCATCGTCCGGCCCGGAGGAGAGCCGAGCACGGCCCTCCGCGTGGGCCCGACCTGGGCTGGGCTGGATGTCCGCTTCTGATCGAGCCGCGGTCCTCTCGTTGGCCTGTATCGTCGCGGGCAGCGCTTGCGCATCGCCTCCCCCGCCCGGCCAGCTCGGGCCGCTCGATCACGCGATCGGAACCGCAGCCGCCCCCACGTCGTCAGCCGCGCCGTCGCCGCCCTCGTCGGCGTCGACCGTCGCGACGCCTGCAGGCCCGGCGGAGGCCGCGGAGCCCGCGCCCCGCGCCTGCCCCGAAGACATGGTCGACGTCGCGGTCGCCTGCATCGATCGGTTCGAGGCTCCCAATGAGCGCGGGCAGAAGCCGCTCCTCATGCAATCGTCGGAGGACGGCGAGAAATGGTGCAAGGACCGCGGCAAGCGCCTCTGCACGGAGGACGAGTGGGTCCGGGCGTGTCAGGGGCCCCGCAGGCTCGCCTACCCGTATGGTCAGCGATTCGAGTCGGGGCGATGCAACGACGAAGGCACCTACCGCGCGGTCGACTGGAAGACGCTCGGGACCTGGCCCTCCGAGGCCGCGAGAGCGATCGTCGAGAAGCTCGACCAATCCGAGCCGAGCGGGGCTCGCGAGGGCTGTGCGTCCGCCGAGGGCGTCTTTGATCTCACCGGCAACGCAGCCGAGTGGGTGGTCCGCACGAAGAAAAACGAGACGAACTACTCCCACGTCGTCAAGGGCTGCTTCTGGGGCCGCTGCTTCCGTGTGCCCCACGAGCCCTCCTGCGAATACGTGAACTTCGCGCACCCGGCCGGCTTCCGGAGCTACGAAATGGGCTTTCGGTGCTGCAAGGAGAGGACCACGTCGCCATGACGAAGCCGACCCCGATCCTCGAGCTGTCGCACGCCGAAATGGTCGAGACCATTCGAGCGACCGACGCGCCCGTCTTCGTGGCCGTCAACCCGGTCGAGTTCCACGGCCCACACCTCTCGCTCCACAACGACAAGCTCGTCACCGAAGGCCTGAGCCGGGACTTGCACGCCGCCCTCGCCGACGGCCGCGCGGACTTTCCGTTCCTCGTGGCGCACGATCTGGAGCTCGGGGTCGAGCCCTGCTCCGGCCCCGGGACCCGCCACGTGCCATACGCCCACGTCCGCGCCGTGCTCCTCGAGACCGTGCGCGCGCTGGCGGAGATCGGCGTGAAGCGCATCGTCATCAACACCTTTCACGGCGGCGGCCTCCACAACCTGGCCATCGAAGAGGCCTGCGCGGCGTTCACCAAGGGCGGAGGTCGCGCGTTCGCGCCGCTCGCGATCGCGCTGAGGAGCATGGTCGATCTCGATCCGACGCTGCTCGCGGACGCGCTGGACGTCGTCCCGGAGGCCGAGCGAAGAGCAGTAGCGGAGGACCTGAGGTTCGACTTCCACGCGGGCTGGCTGGAGACCTCGCTCGCGCTCCACTACGCCCCGACCAGCGTCTCGCCCCGCTTCACCTCGCTCCGGCCCGCGCCGTCGCTCGCTCCCGATCCCTTGCTCCGCGGCGCGACCACCGTCGCGCGTCTTGTCGGAGCGCGTGGCCTCGCGACCGAGCTCGATTTCCTTGCCACCGCGGTGACCTGGCCCCGGCTACGACCGTTCATCGGCTACACCGGCCGCCCGCACCTCGCCTCGGCGGAGGCGGGCGCCCGCATCGCGGCCACGTTCATCGCGCGTTACGCCGAGGCGGCGCGCGCCGTGCTTTATGGATCCGCCGACCAGCCCAGGGCGCCATTCCGCTTCTTGCCGGCGCTCACCTTGGGCGGCCGCCTCGCGCCGACGTTCGTGCCCCTCTCCGATATCGACGCCGAGAGCTCTTGAGGCTCAGCTCAGTCCTCGAAGAGCTCCTGCCGGAAGAGCTTTCGCATCCGCTCGGGCAGCGCGATGGATGGAGCCGGCGTCCGCCGCTCGCCGAGGATGCGGCCGGGTAAGACCTCGACCTCGACCGGCGGGTCGAGCTCGAAGCGATACCCGCGCGACTCGATCGCCAGATCGAGGCTCTTGCCCTGCCATTCGAAACGGCGGTGATACCCGAGCACGTCGGGGCCGAGGCGCCGGTGGGGGCGATGGGCGAGCAAAAACGAGCTCAGGCGAATCGCCTGGTGATTGAACAGCCGGTGGCAGCCGTGGCTGTACCCACGCAGGATGGAGTCGTACGAGGACGAGCCGTGCGTCCGGATGCCCTCGTCGCCCGCGGCCGCGGTGGCGCGCGGCTTCTGGTGGTGAATCAACGCGGTGAGGCCGTAGGCCGACGCATAACCGGGACCGAAGAGGTCAGCCTTCGTGGCAAACGAGCCGTCGAAGCGCGCGCGCACGAGATCCCGCTTCGGCGTGCTCTCCGGGGGCACCCACGCCGGCGCGGCGTAGAGCTCGCGCCACAGCCGCTTACCTGGCGGCGACAGCTTGTACGCGAGCATGACCTCCTTCGGGCGGACGCGCTCGGGCTTCCAGCCGCCGATCGTCGTGGGCCAACGGACGAGCGCGATCTCGCGGTCGCCGTCCTTCGCGTAGAGGGTCAGGGTCGGTCGTCGCTCGACGGGCTGCGCCCGCTCGCCGCCGCGCTTCGTGAACGGCGCGTCGTACCAGACGTCGCCGCGATCGATCTCGGCGCGCAGCTCCATCCGAGGGCCGTGGTAAGCGGGCGCCTCGGGCAGCTTCAGCGCGACGCGGAGGTGAGTCGTCGCCTCCGGGCCCAGGCTGCGGAAGAAGCCGGACGCCGACTCGGCGTCCAGCCACCCGAGGGCGCGGGCGGCGGCGTCCGTCGCGCGCGCCACGCGATCTGGCGCGCCGCCGGGCGGCGCGCCCTCGCGGCGCGCGCGGAAGGCGAGCGAGTCGAGGACGCGGCCGACGACCTCGCCTTCTTCGCCCGACGCCGAGCCGTCTTCGATCAGCCCGGTCGCGTCGACGACTCGTTCGCGGAGCGCCCGCAGGAGCCCACGGAAATCGAGCTCACGCGTGTCCGTGGCCAGGATCGCGCGTGTCTCCTCGTCGAGCGCGTGCGAGACGATCATGTGCTTCCGCTGGAAGGCGCGGAGCGCGTCGGTCGTGGCGTTGTCGAACGAGCCGCGATACCCGCGCTTGGTCACGAGCAGTCCTTCACATCGCAGGTGGTCTTGCATGGCGAGGATGGCGCGCGGGCGGCGGCCCACGCGGTCGTGCTCCTCGAAGAGCCGCGCGAGCTTCGGCTCGGCGCGCAGGTCGTCCACCGTCCGGTGGCCTCGTCGCTGGCGCTCGGCCTCGAGGAGCTTCTCCACCTGCACGAGCCGCGCGGCCTCGGAGCGCTGCCGCTCTCGGTCGGCCCACGGGTCGACGTCCTTCATGGGTTGCTCGAGCGGTCTGTCGTCCACCTCGTCGTGGCAGCGGTGGCGCGCTTCGTCCGCGAGGCGGGACGCGAGCACCTGGAACGACGGGGAGATGCCATAGAGCTCGAGGAACCTGTCGCTCCGCGGACGATCCCACTCCGGCCCATCGCCGAACCGCTCGTTGGCGAGCGCGAGCAGCGTCTCGCGGTATTGCGGCCCCGGATCTTCTCCCTGTGGCGAGAAGAGCCTGGGGGTCCAATCATCGGCCAGATCGATCACGGTGAGGCCCTTGGCGCTCACCTCGTCCTCGCACACCGCGCCGACGCGCACGCCGAGCTCGAAGACGGGGATCGGCGCGGCGCAGCGCGGCGGGGTCTCGGGCTCGGCCGCGATGGCCGCGGGGGACGCGGCAGATCCTTGGATGACGGTATGGTCATCTGCGCGGCGATTCGCGGAGCTCTGCGAATCGCACCCGGAGAGGAGGATCGGCGCGCACACGATCCACCAAGCGGAGGCCAGGCTTCGACCTTGCTGCAAGACCCATGAACTGTAGCCCGCGCCGCGTGGTTGTCCCGTCGCGGGGGCGCGTCCGGCGCTCGCGCGCAGCGGCTGTGGCGCGCGCGCCTCAGGGCGCCAGTTGTGCCACGAGGCTCTCGAGCGCGGCGAGTCCGAACGTGATCTTCCGGAAGAAAGAGGGGCTGTGGGGCACGAGGACGAACCGCTCGTGCCGCTGCCAGATCGTCCGCAGGCGGGCGTCGAGGGCGAGCGCCTGCTCCTCGTCTTCGGTCCGGATGGGGTTGCCCCCCTCGATGCTGATGTGACCCTTCGCCGCGGTCTCGAAGAAGATGACGGCGTCGTACCGGGCGAGCTCGGCCTCGACGGTGGTCCCCAGGCTGGAGAAGAAGTCCTCGGGCTGTCCCGGCCAATAGGCGGCGCCGTCGAGGGTGCCGCGATCACAGAGGAGGATGCGCTCCGGGTAGAGCGCCGACTGCACGTCCTCCAGGTTGCGCTGCACGTGGAAGATGGCGCGCTGCACCGCCTCCCGGGCGAGCGGCGTGTCCGACCGCGGAAAGCCCCCGAGGAAGAGGAGCGTCGCGGCCTCGGGCACCACCACGACTCGCTCGCCTATCTCGCGCCGGAAGAGATCAGCTGCCGTGGTCTTTCCGCCTCCAGGGCCGCCCGTCAGGACGATACGACAACGCCCGTTCGTCGGGCCCGAACCTGCTGGCATCGCGGCTACGGTACACCGGCTTCGCTTCCACGAGACAACTAGAGTAAAGGCGGCGCATGCACGGGACGGGTCTCCTCTACAGCTCGCACAACCGCTCGAACTACATCCACGATCACTTCATCGCGCAGCGGGCTCTGCGAGGACGCGACAACAAGCGGATCCTGTTCTTGCCGATGAGCGCGCCGCCGCGTGGGGAGGACGAACATGAGCGGCAGGACTACGAGTGGGGGACCTTCCGCTGGTTCTTCGACTTCTATCGGCCCTACGGTCTCGAGGTCGTCCCGTTCTTCTGGAGCAGCAACCTGAGCCACGGCGACGTGGACGTGCTCTGGCATTACCTGTGGTCGAGCGAGGTGGTGATCCTCGGCGGCGGCCGCAGCCAGACCGGCATGTGGCGCTACAAGAACCTCGGCCACCGCTTCGACGGCGAGTGGGGGAAGTTCGGTCGCATCCTGCACGAGCGGCAGGCCCGCGGCCTCTTGACCGTCGGGTTCAGCGCGGGCGCGGACCAGCTCTCCGAGCACCTCTTCGCCCACTCTCGAGGGCCCGGCGTCGACACGGACGGCTTCGGCATCGCGCGGAACGTCGTGGTGCGCCTCCACCACGAGGCCTCGGACAACGGCGAGCTGGCGCACGCTGCGCATGCGTTGCCCCAGTGTATGGCCTTCGGTCTGCCGAACGACGCGGGTCTGTACCTCGATCAGGGCGTCTTGCCCTCCGGCAATCACTGGCAGGTGATCGAGTTCGTCCTCGACAACTCCTGGGATTTGCCGCGGGACCAGTGGCACATCAAGACGCGACACGGCGCGAAGATCGAGCACGTGAGCTGGGGAGGCCGGCACTGGTCCTTCAACGGTGGTGACCGTTTGGTCCGGGTTCAGTCCTCCGACAACCGCTTCCACGAGGCTTGGCTCGATACGGGCGACGGCCTCATGCATTTCTGGTCGGGGGAGCCGAGCAGCTTCGGGTCGATCGAGCAGGTGCTCGCCGCGCATTGAGCGATGCGCCTTGGTCCGGGCGGATTGCTCCGTTAGCCTGGAGGGCAGGCGATATGACGCCTGCCTCTCAGGTAGAAGTCCAAGTCGACGGGCAGAGCTCGGGCGTGGCCTTCCTCGCGACCTCGACGACCGGCGCAGAGCTGTGCGTCGTCGGTAAGCTCTCGCTCGTCCTCCTCGAGGAGGGACAGGCGGCCATCGTCGCCAGGCCCGAGCCTCCGGGCGTACACGCCGGCGGCGCGGCGCCTGCGGAGCTCGACGAGACCTCCGGCGGTATGCTCGTCGTCGCGGGCGGACGCCCGCTCGGCGGACGCGTGGTGCTCCGCCGCGGCACGGCGGTGTTGGCTGAGGTCGGGTTTGGTCCCGGGCTCGAGCCCGTCGCCGTAATGGTGACAGGGCCCGTCGCCTCGGAGTCGGAGGACGACGCCGCTCGCGAGGACGAGTGGCTGGTCATCGAAGGGGTCAGCTCTCGCGACGCGCGGCGGTGGTGCAAGCTCCCGCAGATGAAGCTCGTCGCGACGTGGGAGCCTTCGTCCACGCTGCGGCTCGGCTCACGCGCCTGCTTCATCGACCTCTCGACCTGGACCGTCTCGTTCCTCCTCCGCGGTCGTTTCTCGCTCTCGGCGCCCGCGCCGCGCTTCGTGACCGTGTCGGTCGAGGACACCTTCGTTTCCTCGGTGCGCGCGCGACCACAACCGGACGACGAGGACGACGAGGTGCGTACGGCCGTGCGGGACGCGGCGCCTCCGCCTCCGCGTGTCGTCGAGCAGGCTCCGCTCGACGAGCAGACGCGGGTCATCCAGATCCCGCTCGAGATCCCCCCCGAAGCGCTGCCGGAGAGCACGACCCGCCGAGGCGTCGTCCCGCGCCGGAACGCGCCAGCGACCCGCTCTGGTCTTCGGTTCGGAGCTCACGAGCCGTTGGGGGCTCAACGTTCGGTGCCCCAACAGGACGAGCCTCGCCCTGCTGCGGCGGCTCTGGTCCAGGACGAGGAGACCACGAAGATCGGCGCCCTGCCGCTGGAGGCGGGGCCCACCTCGGTCACGCGCGCGTTTGCGGCCATCGCGCCCGAGGACCCGGCGGAGGCCACCCGGTCGGAGCTGCTGCGTCGCGTCCAGCAGGGCGAGCGGCTCGAGTCGCTCGAGCTACGCGGCGCCGCGTTGGCCGGGATCGCGCTTCCCGGCGCGACTCTGTGTGGGCTCGACCTCTCCGGGTGCGATCTCCGGGGGGCCGACCTCGCCGGGACCGACCTCCGAGCGGCCCGGCTCGATCGAGCCCAGCTCGACGGCTGCCGGCTCGATGGCGCAAATCTGAGCGGGGCGAGCCTCGTGGGTGTCTCACTCCGCAGCGTCACCTTGCTTGGCGCCTCGTTTCTTGGCGCCGACCTGACGAATGCCCTGATCGGCGTCGGCTACCCGGATGACGCGTTCGCCGGCGCGAAGGTCGACGGCCTGGTCCGCGACTGATCGGGCGTCCGCCAGGTGCCTCCAGGCCGGGCAGCGGTCGTCAAAATCCGTGAAGCGGAGGGTGGGCCGCAGGCTCGATCCGAAGTATGCGGCTCGGTGTCAGCCGGGAAACAACCGTGAACGAACAGAAACGAGCCGACATCGTCATCGTGGGCGCGGGTCCTGCCGGGACCGCGGCCGCGGCCCATCTTGGACAGCTCGGGGTGAAGAACGTCGTCCTCCTGGACAAACACGACTTCCCCCGCGAGAAGACCTGCGGGAGCGGCATCTCGCCGAAGGGCATCGAGGTCCTCCGTTCGCTCGGCGTCTGGGAAGACGTGCGGCGCGAGGCGTACCCGATCCATGGTCTGCGGCTCGTCACCCCCGAGGGGCGTGAGGCGTACCAGAGCGCCGGCGACCAGATGGCCGCCGTCGTGTGCGCGCGCCGCGTCCTCGATCACCTCATCCTCAAGCGCGCGCTCGACAATGGCGTCGAGTTCGTCCCGTTTTTCACGGCCGACTCCCTCATCGAAGAAGGGGGGCGCGTCGTCGGCGTGCGCGCGAAGGACGGCCGCGAGGTCCGCGCGCGCTTCACGCTGGTGGCTGGCGGCACCCACTGCCGGCTCGGCCCCGAGCGCGACTCTCGCCGGATGATCCAGGCGATCATGGGCTGGTGGGAGGGCGTGCCCTTCCGCAAGGGTCACGTGGAGATGGTGTTCGACCCGATGGTCCTGCCCTACTACGGCTGGCTCTTCCCCGAGTCCGACGAACGCGTGAACATCGGCATCTGCTACGAGGAGACCGGCACGAAGCGCAACGCGCGCGAGCTCTTCCAGCAGTTCCTCGACAAGCAGTACAGCCGCAGGCTCGCGGGCGCGAAGCAGCTCGGCGCCTGGAAGGGCCACCCGGTCGCTTATTCGTACGAGATCGAGAAGCTGACGTCGCCGGGCCGCATCGTGATCGGCGAGGCGGGGCTCATGACCCACCCGGCCACCGCGGAGGGCATCTACCAGGGCATGAAGAGCGGCATGATCGCAGCGGAGGTGCTCCGCTCCGTGTTCCACGCCGGGGTGCCCGAGACCGAGGCGCTGGTCGAATACGAGCGCCGTTGCAAGGCGACCTTCCGGCTCTCGTTCTTGGGCGGCGGGCTCTTCCGCAACCTCATCAAGACGCCTGCGCTCGACTGGCTCGTCCGCGCCAGCGAGACGCCCCTGGTCAAACACACCGCCGCCAAGATCATCGCCGCGCTCTGAGATACGACGCGGCGCACGGGTGATCGCCGGGCGAATATCTGCTCAGATCGAGGCCATGGTGGCTCGTCCCCGTGGCCTCGGTCTGGGAGCTGTGCTCGCGCTCGGCGCGGCCTCCCTCGCGCCTTCCTCCGCGCTCGCCGATGAGGACGAGGCGCCTCGGAAGAAGCGCCGGATGATCGTGACCGTCGAGGACAACGACAAGGTCGACGACGAGGAGGCCGGCGAACCATCGGAGGAGGAGGCCGCGCCCGCCGAGCGCCGAGCCCCACGCGTGGGCGACTCGCCCGACGAGATCCGCGAGTACCTCACTGGCCTCGAGGATCGTGTCCGCCGGCTGAAGGCGAAGCTCAAAGCGGCGAAGCGCGGGGACGACGCCGATCGACTTCTCGAGGTGGAGGCCGACCTGGCCGAGGCGAAGGCGCGACTCGACGCCGAGCGCGAGCGGCTCACCGAGCGCAACGCCGGCATGATCGCCGGAGGGGCCACGCTCATCGGCCTCGGCAGCGTCTCGTTCGTCGCGAGCGTCGTGCTCGTGATCGGCTGGGGAGTCTCCGCGGTGGACGGCTACCCGGACGACGAGTGGGGCTGGGGCTCGCTCGGGTGCCTGGCCGGCGGCGTCGTCGGGATCGCGGTCGGCGTCCCGGTGCTCGTGGGCGGGCTCAAGCGCGAGCCCCGCGAGGTGGAGGACGCCATGGTCGTGCCCCCCACTCGCACGGGCTTCACCCCTGGGCTCAGCCTGACGTTCCCGCTCAGCTTCTGACGACCCCGCGGCTCGCCGTCAGGCGTGGGGTGGGACGTCGAACGCGAAGCGCTCCGGCTCGAAGTTGAGCTCGACGTAGGGCAGGGGGCCGGTCGGGAGGAACCAGACGGCCTTGGCGCGAGTCGGGAAGGCGCGGCCCTGGTGGTGCTGCCAGCCCTCGACCGGCGTCCTCCACTCCGCGCGCTCGGCGGCGCCCTTGGCGCCAGGCGGAGCATAGAAGCGATCTCTCGTGGCGAAGTCGATGACCTCTCCGTCATTGCCGACGAAGACGCGGGCGCGCACGGTGCGTCCCGCGTCCGTCAGAGCGAGATCGAAGGCGTCCGCACGCGAGCTCGACCAGGCGACCGCCGGGACGAGGAGCATCGACGGCGCCATCAGGACCGCGTCGTTCAGGTACGTGACGCACTCGCCGATCGCGATCTCCTCGCCTGCCTCGTCGACGACCGGCACCCAGTCGAGCGCCTTGCCCAACATGTGGCCTCGCCCGCGGAGGTAGGTGTCGCGCACGTAGGTGGGGACGATGCCTTTGACCCGCAGCAACATGTGGAAGATGCGGGCCACCTCGATGCGGCTGTTGTACTGGGCGCACTCACACGGCACCCACTCGTCCTTGAAGAAGAAGCGACCGCTGAAGTGCGCGCGGAAGGACCAGTCCCTCGGCTTCCCCACGACGTTCATGAACCGCAGGTAGCGCTGCGCAGGCTCGGGGAGCGCCTGGATGTCTTGCTCCGTGACGGGGGTCCGATCGCCGGGGCCGCACAAGAGCCCCGCGCCGCCGACCTCGCGCATGAGCTTCTTCTCCAGGCTCAGGAGATCTTGTGCCTCTCCCTCGTGCTCCGGGTGCGGGGCGTCGGTCGGGCTCGAGCCCTCGGGCAGCTCCCCGAAGGTCCCGCGAGCCCACCGGTGCGCCCGGTGGAACCAACCGGCTGGCTCGGCGAACATGAGGATGCACTCGTGATGAATGACCGGAACGTCATTGTCGTGACAGATCTGGATCGCCTCGGCGGACTCCGCGCCTTGTTGCATCCACACCCGCGGGATGCCGAGCCGGACGACGTCGCGGACGAGCTTCTCGGTCTCCTCCGGCGGGGTGACGAGCACGACGCCGCCGACCTTGCCCGCGACCTCCTCCAGCGAGTGGGCGCAGGGCTGGTCGCCGATCTTGTCGGCCTTCGGGTGCACGACGGTGAGGCTGTAGCCCTTGTCCGAGAGCTCCTTCCGCACCGCGTTGCCGAACCCGGCGCCGCTCTGGGACACGCCCACGAGCGCGAGGGATTTCTGGGCGAGAAAATCGTCGATCGTGTCTCGCGTGACGGTCATTGTCGGACTCTCCGACCGAGGTCGTTGCAGCCCACGTGCCGAGGAGAGCCCCTCGAGTCCGGTTCATCGGGCGGGCTCGGCGCGGTCGCGACGCGCAGGCGGTGCGCGGGGCTCGGGTTCTTTGCGCGCTCGGCGCTCAGGCCGAGCCTTTCGCGAGCTTCCGCCGCCGCGCGATCATCCACCCCAGGGCAGCGGTCCCGATGAGGGCGGCGCCGCCGAGGCCCCACCGCGTGGCGGGCCGTTCGAGCTCGTTCACCAGGCGCGGCGGGACGATGGAGGCCTGCGCGAAGCCGTGGATCTGGTCCACGTTCGGGAGCTCTCCTCTCAGATCGCGCCGGTGCACCAGGAGGTCCGCGGCGATGACCCCTCGGCTCTCGCTCACGGCCGCGAACGCGCTCGCGGGTCGATCGGAGCGGACGAAGCCGGTCGACCAATCCACCGCGTCGTGGTCCTCGTAGTCGCCGGCGACCGCATCGTACGACGCGTCTTGCAGGTAGAGGGCGTGGTCGAAGCTCTCGGTCGGGTGGACCTCGCCGTCGTGGATGTGAACGGTGGGAAAGAAGAGCTTGTCGGGCATCCGCGTCGTGAGCTCGAAGGCCATCGGATGTGGTCGGCCCTCGCGCGATTTGAGCTGGAACACCGCGAAGCCGTAGTCCGCGTACGCGGGGATCTTCGCCCAGATCTCGGGCGCGATCCGGAAGCGCGGGTCGAGGCGATCGAAGTCCTTCATCGCGGGCACGAAAGAAGCGACGTAGTCACCGACTTCCTCGACCGGGAGCGGGGCTGCTGCCGCGACGGCGGCGGGCGCCTCCTTGCTGCGGGAGAGCGAAAACGACGGCTTCACCGGGAAGCCTGCGTCGAGCGCCTCGAAGAAGCCGGCGTTGTCCTTGAAGTCGATGAACCTGACCGCGTCCTCCGCCGCCGGCGTGACGACGGGCAGCGGGAGGATCATCGCGTTCTCGGCCTCGGACGAGAACTCCATCTCATAGACCAGAAACTGCGTCCCCTTGCCCGAGAGGCGGGCGAAGATCCGGGTGTTTCGAACGCTGCGGACCGGGCCGGCGAAGCAACACATGGGGTTCTGTACGAACGCGGCCGCCCGACGATCTCTTTCCTGCGGACTCGAGTCGGCACGGCCCTGCGGACTTTCGTCTGCAGGCAGCCCTCGGGGTTTCAAAATCTAGAACGATTTCAACGATAGAGCCCAGGCACGAGGCCTGCAAAACCCGCGCGTCATGCTCCGTCACCTCCGCCTCCCTCGCGCGCGGGCTCGCACCCTCGCGGTCGTGCTCGCGCTCGGCTCCGCGCCGGCCTGCACCGGTCAGATCGGGGGGGACGACGCGGGCAAGGGGACCCGCCGCGCGGACTCGCCGCTCTGCACCGAGTCCGCCACGCCCGGCCCGGCGCCGCTCCGCCGCTTGACCGTCGGCGAGCTGAACAACACCGTGCGCGATCTCCTCGGGGACACCACGCGGCCGGGCGACGGGCTCCCGCCCGACTTCCCCGCCGAGAAGGCCTCGAACGGCTTCGAGAACGACGTGACGGAGCAGACGGTCACCGTGGCCCACGTGGAAGAGCTGCTCTCGATGAACGAGGGCATCGCGCTGCGCGCCACCGAGGATCTCGTGGCCCTCGTCCCGTGTGACCCGGTCGCGTCCGGGGAGGACGCCTGCGCGCGCGCGTTCATCGAGGTGTTCGGTCGCCGCGCGTACCGCAGGCCCCTCGCCGCGGACGAGGTCGACGACCTCGCCGCGGTCTTCGCGGTCGGCCGCGAGGGCGCGGACTTCCGCGCCGGCATCACGCTCGTGATCGAGCGGGTCCTGTCGTCGCCGGTCTTCCTCTACCGCGTGGAGACGGAGGGGACCGACAGCGACGGCGCGGTGCTCCTGTCGTCACACGAGATGGCCTCGCGGCTCTCCTACTTCGTCTGGGAGTCGATGCCCGACGACGAGCTCTTCGCTGCCGCCGACGCGGGCTCGCTCGAGACCCCGGAGCAGATCGAGGCCCAGGTCAGGCGCATGTTCGCCGACCCGAAGGCGCGCGAGGCGCGGTGGAGCTTCTACAAACAGTGGCTCCAGCTCTACCGCCTGCCGGACGTGTCGAAGAGCGCGGAGGACTATCCGACGTTTTCGCCCGAGCTGCTCCCCCACATGGAGGCGGAGGCGCGGGCGTTCCTCGAGGAGGTCGAGGCGAACGGAAACGCAAATGACCTCGTGAGCGCGCCCTTCACCTACCTCACGCCGGAGCTCGCGGCCTTCTACGGGGTCGACCCGGCCGCGAGCCCGGATCAGAAGGTCGAGCTCGACCCGGCGAGGCACGCCGGCATCCTGACGAAGGCCGGGCTCCTGTCGGTGCTCGCGAAGTTCGACACGGAGGCCGTGGTTCGCCGAGGCAAATGGGCGCGCTTCCAGCTGCTCTGCGAGCACTTCGATCCGCCCGCGAACGCGGTCATGGATCCGTCGGTCGATCGCACGAAGCCGCCGTGCAGCGGGTGCCACGCGATGCTCGATCCGGTGGGCCAGAGCTTCGAGCACTACGACGGCGTCGGGCTCTGGCGCGACACGAAAGACGGCGCGCCGATCGAGGACACCGCGATGCTCGTCGGCACCGACGTCGACGGGGAGTACACCGGCGTGCGCGGCCTGGCGGACAAGCTCACGCAGTCGGAGCAGTACAAACGCTGCGTCGTCACGCAGCACTTCCGGTACGCGACCGGTCGCCGGGAGGCCGACGAGGACGCCTGCTCGACCGACACGGCCTACCTCGCCTTCGAGAAGGCCGGCTACGACCTCGAGGAGCTACTCGTCGCCATCGCGACGAGCGACTCGTTCCGTTATCGCCCTGCCACGGAGGGGAAGTGACAATGAGGCTCTCGCGTCGATCGGTGTTGCGTGGTCTGGGCGGTGCGGCGATCGCCCTCCCGCTCTTCGAGGCCATGTTGCCCAAGAAGGCGAGCGCGGCCGGCCAGCCGAAGCGGCTCGTCGTGCTCGTGAACCAGAACGGCGCCGCGATGGAGGGTTGGCGACCGTCCGGCGGCGGCTTCGATCTCGGCACGAGCGCGTACCTGTCCCCGCTCGCCGGCTACGAGGCCGACGTGGTGCTGGTCGACGGCGTGGACTGCAAGGGCGCCCAGCAGCAGAACCACGGTGTCTCGGGCGTCGCGATGCTCTCCGGGACCCGCTCGGGGATGCCGGGCGCCGTCGAGATCAACGGTCCGTCGATCGATCAGCGCGTCGCGCAGGTGATCGGGACCGAGACGAAGAAGGCCTCGCTCTCGCTGGGGCTCCTCTGCGAGGAGGCGTACTTCGCGGCTGGACCGGGCCAGCGCTTGCCGGTTCAAAATGATCCGTTCGGCGTCTTCACGGATCTCTTCTCCGACACGCAGACCAACACGGCGGAGCTCGAGCGGATCCGCAAGCGCCGCGAGAGCGTGCTCGACGGAGCCGCGGCGGACATCGAGCGCATCAAGCCCAAGATCAGCGCAGCCGATCAGCAGAAGCTCGACGCGCACCTCACGGCGGTGCGTGAGGTCGAGAAGCGGCTGGTCGCAGGGCTGTCGTGTGAGCCACCGACCAGCATCGGCCAGCCGGTGGATGTCTGGGCGAACGAGAGCTACATCACGGTGACCGACGTCCAGCTCGAGCTGATCGCGCTCGCCCTCTCCTGCGACGTGACGCGCGTCGCGGGTCTCCAGTGGGACGGGCCGGGCGGAACCTGGGATCACTTCGGGTCGAGCTGGCCCGAGGTCGTCGCGCTCGGCTCGCAGTACTCGAACATGTGGGTTCACGACATCGGGCACGAGAGCGGCGAGGCCCACGCCACCATCGGCCGCTGGTTCGCCGGGAAGGTCGCGCTCCTCATCGACAAGCTCAAGGCGCGGCCCGAGCCGGACGGCACGACGCTGTTCGACAACACCGTCATCCTCTGGGCCAACGAGATGGGCGAGGCGGGCTCACACGACCCCGGCAACTGCCCGTTCCTGCTCGCCGGCGGCGCCAACAGCGGATTGGCGCGTAACAAATACGTCAGCTTGCCGCACCCGGGTTATTGGGGCGGGGGTGACGGCGCGCGGTCGAACAACGACCTCTTGCTCTCCGTGCTCCGGCTCTTCGACATCCAGGACGCGACGTTCGGCGACGCGGACCTCTGCACCGGCCCGGTCACCGAGATCATCGCGTGACCGGGCGGCGGCGCCGCGCTCAGTTCTCGAGCGTCTGGCAGCCGACGACGACCTCGACCTTGGCGGTCGCGTCGGACTTGAGAAGCTCGCACGCCTCGCCGTAGAGCTGGACCTTGTCCTTGCCCTGGAAGTAGTCCCAGCCGTTTGCGTGTGACGTGTCGCGCGGGATGGCCTGGGTGCCGTCGTCGTTCGTCACCGTGATGTTCACGGCGTCGTAGTCGGGCGTGCCGTTCGGCGTCGGCAGCTCGAAGGTGCAGCTGGCAGCCTCGAGGGCGATCGACTCGAGCGCGCTCGCGAGCGCGTCCTCGAAGTTGTCGACGTTCACGAGGTACGCGCACTCGTTCAGGCTCTCGCAACCGGCGTAGAGCGCGGTGCCGCCGGCGGCGGCGAGCTGCGAGAGGTTGATGGCCAGGTCGGTCGCCGGATCGCTCGAGGCTGCCTCGCCGTCGATGCCGACGACGTAGGTGCGCACGCCGCTCGCCGCGGCGGAGGCGGCCACGTCGAGCGCGCGCTGGATGTCGTTGGCGCTCGGGTCGCTGGTGGTGTCGCAGGACGTCGGCAGGCCGTCGGTGAGGAGCACGACGCTCGTCACGCCGGGCATCGACATCGAGAGCGCGGCGTCGAGCGTGCCCGAGAGCGCCGGGGCGAGGGGCGTGCCCCAGTAGAACTCGGTGTCGGAGGCGGCGACCGAAGAGATGATCTGCTGCTCGTGAGCGGTGTCGAGCGTGTCCATCCCGACGGCGAGCGACTGGTAGGTGCTCGCGTCGCAGCGGTTCGTCGTGTCGGGGAGCTCGCCCGTCGCGCAGGTGCAGTCGATGAAGTTGCCCGAGGTCACCTCGCAGCACGTCACGGGCTGGTCACCCGAGGGGAACATGGCGAGACCCGCGACGGTCGAGTCGGGCATCGAGACGAGGATGTTCGCCAGGCCGGCGGAGGTCAGCGTCCAGCGCGTGTCGGTCGCGCCGACCCGGAGGTGCATGCTCCCCGAGCGGTCGAGCAAGAAGAGGAGGTTCGAGCCCGCCGGCTCGACGGGGTAGACGCCGGTCGCCTCGGGGCAGACCTCGGGGCCCGCGCCGCCGGCGCCTTGATCGCCCGCGCCGCTGCCGCTCGTGTCGCCGCCTGCGCCCTCTCCGTCGTCATCGCTCGCGCCCTCTTCGCCGTCGGAGCCGACGATGGGGTCCGAGTCCGAGCAGCCAAAGCCGAAGGCCAGGAGCGCGAGGAGGCAGAGCGATCGCTTCATTGGGGCATCTCCTACATGGGCCCACAGGTGGGTCCTGTGCCGCGCCTGTGCGAAAGTCGTGCCGGCTGTAGGTCCCCATGATCCGGGCAAATTTCCCGAGAACCTCCTGCGACTGGATCAGCTCGGATCCAAAGCGCCCGATCCACGAGACAGAGGTCACCCTCCGAGTGGCGCGCCGGCGCGGGGCGTCAGAACGCGCAGCCGAGCGGCGTCGCGAAGACGTCCGAGACCTCTCCGCCGTCCTTCAGCCAGCGCACCGTGACGCTCGCGTCGAGCCCACAGAGCGAGCAAATGAAGGAGGCGTCGCCCGGCGTGGCGACCTTCGCGTGCTCGACGTCGACGACGGCGCCGGCCGCGATCGTGCCGCTCGAGGTGGGGGAGAGCTCGAGGGGGAAGGCCCAGCCCTCCATCGGGTTGGCGATGAGGATCTGCGCGTCGGCGATCTCGAGGCTCCCCGCCGCGCTGCCTTGGTTCGCGTAGCGGACGACGATCGAGCCGAGGATGGGATCGGGCCCGACCACGGGCTTGCAGTTGGCCCCGAGCTTCGCGTCGATGATCTGCGGGTCGATCTGGGCGCTGGAGCCGGTTCCCGTGGTCGAGCTCTTCGAGCTGGTCGCAGTCGTCGACGAGGTCGTCGAAGTCGTGGAGGACCCGCCCGCGCCGCCCTCGCCGTCGTCGCGCTCGAACACGACGAGGCCGCCACACCCCGTCAGCAACCAAAATGACAGACTCGTCAGCAAAAATCGCATGGGGCCTCAGGGGTCGTCGCAGCAGCGGAAGCCCGTCGAGGGGCTCTGGTCGCGGATGTCGGTGGATTGCTCCCACCAGAGATCGCAGTCGAGCTGATCCGGCTCGGCGTTCCAGAACGCCCCGCCTGGGCGGAAGCAGGCCGTCCCGCTGCCCGGCGGGTCGGTGCCGTAACAATGGTCGACCCACTCCTCTACGTTGCCGCTCATGTCGTAGATGCCGGGGATGCCACCCGAGCACGTCGGTGTCCCGGTGTCGTGCGGGCCCGAGAAGTCGATGCTCGAGTCGACGCAGGCGCCCAGCGTGAACGTGCCCCCATAGGGAAACGTCTGCACGCTCACGGGCTCGATCGTGATCGCCGCGGCGCCGTTCGAACAAGCGTAGTACCACTCGCTCAGGTTCGGGTCGTTGCTGGCCGGCGGCGCCCCCTCGAGCACCACGTCGTCGAGCCCGCCGCAGAGGTGTTTGCCCTGTCCTTCGCAGAAGGCGACCGCATCGCAGAAGTCGATGCATCGGACGGGGAGCTTGGCCGACTTGAGCAGCTCGCCCTCGAGCGTGATTCCGCTCCCCGAGCAACCGCAGCCGCCGTTGGGATCACACTCCCCGGGCACGAAGCTCGTGTTCCACGAACAGGTCGATCGCTGCCCGTTGGTGGACGGGCTCGTCTTGAGCCAGGCGTCGTAGGCGGCGACCGTGACCTCCGTCGAGTCGATGAAAAACGGGTCGTGGTCGGGCGGGCTCACGGCGACCATGCCGTCGCGTCCGCCCGTGGTCGTGGTGCTGGCGCCGCCGCCGCCCCCGCCGGTGTCGCCGGGGACGAGCGAGAACTCCTTGTCGTCGAGGTCGAGCGCGACCCAGCAGCCCCCGAGCAGCGCAGCGGCGATCGGGAGCAACGCGCACGCGGCTCTCATGGCTTGCTGACCCCGAAGCGTCCGATCATCTTGCCGAGGTAGCTCCGATCGAGCCCCGAGATGCGCGCGGCCTCCGACTGGTTGCCGTTCGTGCGCGCGAGCAGCCGCTCGAGGTAGACCTTGGTGAACTCGTTCAAGAACTGCTCCTTCAGCTCCGCGTAGGGGCGTTCGACGTCGAGCTGCTTCTTGATCGCGCTCGCGAGCTCGCCCGAGAGCGCGGTGGCCTGGCCGGGGAGGGCCCCGATCGCGACGAAGGCCTGCACCGCGTTCCGGAGCTCACGGGCGTTGCCGGGCCAGGTCTGAGCCGAGAAGCTGGCGAGGGCTTCCGGGGGGAGGTTGGGCAGCCCGGTCGAAGCCGCGAAATGATTCGCCAGCAGCGGGATGTCTTCCCGGCGCTCGCGGAGCGGCGGCACGACGAGCCGCACGACGGCGAGGCGATAGAACAGATCTTCCCGGAAGCGGCTCGCGCGCACCTCGGCGTCGAGATCGCGGTTCGTCGCGGCGACGATGCGGACCTTCACGCGCCGCGTCTCGGTGGAGCCGACCGGCTGCACCTCCCCCGCCTCGAGCGCGCGCAAGAGCGCCGGCTGTACGTCGAGCGGCAGCTCCCCGACCTCGTCCAGAAACAGGGTGCCGCCATCGGCCGCCTCGAAGGCGCCCTGCCGGTCGGCGATGGCTCCGGTGAAGGAGCCGCGGCGATGCCCGAAGAGCTCGGACAGGACGAGCTCGCGCGCGATGGCGCCGCAGTTGACGACCACGAGCGGGCCGCGGTGCACGCTCGAGCCTTCGTGGATGGCGCGGGCGATCAGCTCCTTGCCGGAGCCGCTCTCGCCCTGGACCAGGACGCTGACGAGCGACCCTTCGAGCCGATGCAGGACCGCGCAGAGCCGCCGCATCGGGGGAGAGATGCCGATGAGCCCACGATAACCCGAGGCCGCAAGCTCGGGCTCGTGCGCGAGCCCCTCGGTGTCGGCGTCGATGGCCACCTCGACGGCGCCCAGCCGGACCCGGCTGCCGAGCCCGAGGACGATCTTCTCGAGCCGCTGCCCGAGATAAAACGTCCCGTTTCGGCTGCCGAGATCGCGGACGACCACGCCCTCCGGTGCGAGCGAGAGCTCGACGTGGGCGCGCGACACGGTGTCGTTCTGGATCACGATGTCCGCGCTCGCGCCCGCCCCCAGCACGCAGCTCCCGGAGGACAACCGGAAGAAGGCCGGCGAGCAGCGCGCTCCGAGCACGCGGATCATCGCGCCCAGCGGTCTGGGGCCCTGGGCGCGCGCGATCGTGCGCGTCTCGTCGCCGGAGCCGTCGCTGCGAGGGAAGATCGCCAAGAGGCGAGAATCTTAGCAGGCCCGGAACCATCGGTGGACTCTGCCCGTGCTTTCGGCAACGCTCCCACCATGAGCGCGGGGGCGAGGGAACGGCGTCGAGCGGGGAGCGGGCCTGCTCGCGCCGCCGCCGTGCTCGTGCTCGTCGCGTGTGGATCCGGCGACCACAAGACGAGCGAAAAATCCGCCGAGCCCGTCCAGACCCCCGCCTCGGCCTCCGCCCCGAGCGCCGCTCCGAAGCCGCTGCCCGCCGCGCTCCCCATCCCGGCGGGCACCCGACCCAGGTGCACCTTCGCCAACGCGGAGACCGTGAGCTGCGAGGGCCCGGCCATCACGGTCGCCGCGTTCGAGCTCGACGCGACCGAGGTGACGATCGAGGCCTACTCGAAGTGTGTCCGAGAAGGCGCCTGCGACACGGTCGGGCTCGACGCCGAGCACAGCTGCAACTTCGCCGCGGAGAAGCGCGGGCGCACGGCGGAGCGCATCGGCCAGCACCCGGTCAACTGCGTCACGTTCAGCCAGGCGAAGAGGTTCTGCGAGCAGGCGGGAAAGCGCCTGCCGACGCGCGACGAATGGGAGTACGCCGCTCGGGGAGCGGACGGGCGGATCTATCCCTGGGGCTCGACCGCGCCGCGTTGGGCCAGCTCCTCCACGGAGCTCGGCGTCTGGGCTTGTTGGCGGCACGCCGGCACGTGTGAGGTCGGCACGTTCCCTCCGCGCCAGGCTCCGTTCGAGCTGCGCGACATGGCCGGGAACGTCGCGGAGTGGACGGCCGAGGGCGTCGCGTGTGGCTCGTCGTGGCTCGATCCCGAGCTCGACGTGACCGAAATGGTCGCGCTCGCCCGGTGCCGGCCGGACAAGGGCAGGCCGGACCCGACAATCGGGTTCCGCTGCGCGAGATCGATCTGAGTCACGACGCATTGGCGCGCGCGCCTCGATCTGCGATCTTCGGAGCCATGAGCTTTCGTCGTCTCGTCACCGCCCTCGGCTTCGCGCCCCTCCTGTTCGTGCTCGCTTGCGGCGATGAGGCTGGCGGCAGCGGCGGCGGGGACAACGCGGGGGGCGACGGACAAGGCGCCGCGGGTGTGGGCGGGCAAGGCACCGGCAACACCTCGAAGCCGACGTGTATGACCGAGCCCTCGGGCACTCCGACGCCCGACGCGCGGGCCGACACCGCCGCGGCGTTCTCCCCGGACGGGCTCAACGTCGTCCTCTTCGGCGGGGACACGGCCACGGTGGTCTGCGGCGACATGCCCGCGCGCGAGCACGTCGGCGACACGTGGGTGCTCGACGTCGCGTGCGGATGCTGGACGCCGGTCGCTGCAAACGGGCCCGCGGCGCGCGCGCGCCACACCATGGCGACGGACGCTGCGCGGGGGCGCGCGCTCCTCTTCGGCGGCCGGACGCGGACAGGCAGCTCCACCTCCTACGATCTGTTCAACGACATCTGGGCCTTCGACTTCGCCACGCAGACCTGGTCCGAGATCGTGCCTGCCAACGCGGGGCCCACGGCACGCAGCAACACCGCGTCGATCGTCGTCGGTGACGTGCTCTACGTGTTCGGCGGGAGCACCTCGACCTCGGGCACCGTCTTCAACCCGCAGGACGATCTGTGGGCGCTCGACCTCGTGACGAACACCTGGACCGAGCTCGGCACGAGCGGGCCGCGGCCGCCGGCGCGCCTCTTCCACGGGATGGCCGGCGACGCCGCGGCCGGGCAGCTCTACGTCGTCAGCGGGGGCGACGAAAACGCGTTCGTCGGCCCCTTCCTGGAAGACCTCTGGACGTTCGACCTCGCGAGCGGAACGTGGTCCGAGAGCACCGTCTCAATCGACGCCGTGGAGGACTTCGGGCGCATCAAGCCCGCGCTCCTGGCGCAACCGGTCGAAGGGGGAGCGCGGCTCCACTACTTCGCCGGGCACGACGCGGGGCAGCTCGGCAACCGCAACGACACGAACGTGCTGGATGTCGGCGCCGCCGCGTGGCGGGCCTCGAAGCCGGGTGACACCTTCAACAAGCCCGGAAGCGGGACGTGCAACTTCCCGCCCGACTTCACCACGATCGACAACACCAGCCCCGAGCGGCGCAGCGCGTTCGCGGCAGCCGTCCACCCGAACGGTCAGGCCATGGTCATCTTCGGCGGGGACACGGACTGCGGGCGCGCGAGCGACGCCTGGTGGTACGACGCAACCGCCGAGTCGTGGGAGGTGGTGCGCGCGACGCCGGTCGGTCTCAGCTGCCTCCGCTTCAGCTCGAGCTGCTCGGGCCTCTGCGGCTGATCGGGGACGCTCAGGGAGCGATGATGCGGCCGGGCGCGGAGCTCGCTCCCTCCGCCGTGTGGCAGCTCGCGCAGTTCGTGTCCGACTGCGCCGCAGTCATGGCCTTCTCGCCGGCCGAGCTCTTGACCTTGGCGGTGTAGGGGGTGGCCACGCTCCCCGTGTAGAAGAAGTTTCCGACCGAGTTCGTGTCGAGGGAAATGACCTTCCCGTCAGAGCCCGTGATCTCCACGGTCACGCCGTCGACGCCCACACATCGCTCGTCGTCGTGGTAGGCGCCCATCACGGTACCGGCGATCGTGTAGCGCGGCCCTTCGCCCTCGTCCTCGTGGCAGGTGATGCAGTTGCCGCCCGGTCGCATGCGCTCGCCTTCGTCTTCGTTCGAAGCTTCGTTGGTCGAGCAGTTCGCGGGGACGTCGCCGCCGCCCTCGTCTTCGCAACCAGAGAGCAGCGCGGCCGCGCCGAGCAGAAGACAAGCGAGAAAACGGCCATCCACAATCGTCATGGAAGCTAGGCTGGATCGGCGGAGCTCAGTACGCCACGTGCCGCATCGTCAGATCGCGACCGTCCTCGTCGCCGCGTTGCTCGCAGGCAGCGCCGGGTTTCTCCTGGCATCTGCGCGTCGTGAGATCCCAGCGCCGCAGCCAGCCCCGGCGAGCGCGGGTCCGGGGAGCAGCTCTCCGACGAGCATGACCGTATCGACAGCTTCTTCCGCTCGCGCCCTCGAACCAGCCGCCCCTCGCGCGCATCCAAGCACCCTCCTCGATCGAGCCCGCGCCGGCGAGCTCGCGGCTCTGAAGCAGCTCGAGCTCAGACCGCCCCGCGACCGCACCGTCGACGAGGCGCTCGCGCTCGCGGAGGGCCACGCCGCGCTCGCTCGGACCGACGCGGCGCGGCTCCTCGCGGACCTGGAGCGCGACCCGAAGCTGTTCGAGGATCGCGCCACCATGGGCTACGCCTACCGGCTCGCGCTCGACCCCGAGGTGGCGCCCACGCTGCTCGCCGGTCTGGCGGCGCTGACGCACCCGACGGCGGCCGACCTGCTCTACGATCTCGTCGCGCGTGGCGAGCCGGGGGCGCGGCTCGTCCTCCTCGCGGAGGATCTCCTGCTCGGGCCAGCGGTGCGCGGGGAGACCTCGAAGCCGCTGGCGCTCCTGCTCGAGGTCCGCGCGGTGCGCACTTGCCCCGAGATCCTCGCCTTCGTTCCACGAATCGCCGAGATCGGAGACGAGAGGCTCGGCCCGCTCCTCGAGCGCTTTCGTTCTCGCAAAGGGTGCGGTCCGAAGAGCCAGGACGACTGCTGGGTCTGCTTGCGCGACGAGTCGAGCGAGCGCGCCTTCGACGAGGCTGCGAAGGCCGCGGCCGGACGCGCGTTCTCCGCTCCCTGGTCGGCGGCCGCTCAGCGCGCGAAGTAGCAGGTGAGCCGGCTCGTCTGGATGGAGTGCGCGCAGAGCGCGTCGCCTCCGGGCGCGACGGCGAGCGAGTTGAAGACCTCTTCATCCGACGGCGTCACCTCGGTCCCCGTCAGCTCGAGGATGCGGACTCCACCGGAGCCCCCGATGACCGCCACGGCGTCGTCGCCGATCCATTCCGCGCTCATCGGGATCTCGCCCGACCACTTGCGCGCGACGGTCGCCGTCTCCACGTCGACCGCGATCAAGCCCGTGCTCGGCGCGGCGAGGAAGACGCGTTGGCCCGACGGCGCAGGCACGGCGAACAGGAGCTGATCGCCCTTGACCAGCGGACGCCAAGAAGCGCCTCCGTCGCGGTTGATCTGCACGCTCTTCGCGAACGCGCCGACGAGCAGGCCGTCCTCGCTCGCGGCCAACGTGGCCCCGAGCCCGTCGACCGCGGGGAGGCGGCGCTTCGGCTTCAAGGTGGTGCGGTCGTAGGCCACGGTCTCGAGGGGGGTCGCCTGGAGGTGCGGGGTCTCGGCCTGGCTCACCCAGTGCTCGACGAAGATCTCGTCTGCCGAAAACGCAGCGGCTATCGCGGACGCGTGGAACTTCATCAGCGTCCGCCACGCGAGCGTCTTCGGGTCCAGCGAACGAAGCTCCCCGGTGCACGCGACGGTCAGGCTGCCGTCGGTCGTGTTGGCGGTCCTCAGCGGCATGCAGCCGTCGCTGGACGACTTGAGCGGAGAGCCATCGGCGGCGGAGAAGGCGTCGACCGACCCGCCCCCGAAGGTGATGACGGCGTCTTTCGTGATGGCGATCCGACTCACGTTGGAGGCGTGTTTGACCTCCCACCGGCGCGGGAAGCGTTCGAAGCCGACGGCGTGTCCGCGCTGCTCGACGGCCGGCGCGACGCTCGGTGCGGGGGCGCCGCTCGACTTCCCGCCGGAGGCACCGCAACCGGTCGACGCGAGCGCGACGATCGCGGCGAGCGCCTTCAGCGCAGGTCCGCGCAGCACCGGAAGCCGGTCGAGTAGTCCCGATACTTCGTGTCGTGCCCTACCGCCGCGTAGTCGCATCCTTCTCCCAAGCTTTCGGTGTCGAGATAATAGCCGCCGCGCAAGGTGCCGGCGCCGTCGGCCGTCCACTCGTGGAGGTTGCCGACCATGTCGTGAGCGCCGATCTCGCTGACGCACCGGTCGAAGCGCCCGGTGCGGGCCACGCCTCCTGGAACGAGGTGGAGACGGGGGTCGTTCATCGCGTCGAAGCCCCACGTGTCCGTCGACGCCGGCCGCCCGAGTGTGACGGCGATGGGCTCGACGCCGCGATCGTTGCAGGAGCCCGCGTGACGGCGGGCGCCGTACGGGTAGCGTGTCCCGAGCGGGCCCTTGCAGGCCGAGCGCCACTCGTCGTCCGTGCAGAGGCGCTTGCCGGCCTCCCGGCAGGCGGCCGACGCCTCCTCCTGGCTGATGTACGCCTGCGGGACGACGCCTCGCACGCTCCTCGCGCGGGCCCGACGAGCCAAGATGGGCTCGTTGGGTGGGTGAATGCCAATGACGTGACCGTCATTGTCGAGGCGCTCGAGGTGCGCCTCGAACGCGTCCACGCAGGCCGAGCCGGAGATCTCGACCATCCCCTCCGGACAACGCGGCGCGGGCGCGGGCTCGGCGCCGCTCGCGAGCAGCGGCGCCGAGGCGACGACGAGCACGGAGAGCCACAGGCGGGCGCGGCTCATGTCGTCTGCCTCGGTGTGGTGCGCACGAGCGCGGCGACGGCGAGCGCCGCGATCGCGCCCGACACGCCGAGGACCCACACCTGCGACGGCCCGGCGCCGGTAGCCGGCTCGACCGGCTGACGGGCTACAGCCAGCGCGAGGGCGTTGTTCGCGGCGTGCGCCACGACCGCGGGCACCACGCTGCCCGTGCGCCAGACCACGAAGCCGAGCGCCAGCCCGAGCACGGCCGCGCCGATCGCCTGGGGCGGGTCGACGTGGAAGGCACCGAACAGGACCGACGCGATGCCGATCCCGAGCGGCGCGCCGAGGCGAGCCGTGAGCGACCGCTGCACGAGGCCGCGGAAGAAGATCTCTTCGGCGATGCCGGGGACGAGCGACACACACACGAGCAGGACAAGGAGCCGCGGACCGTTTGTCTGCGCGGCCTCACCGATGCTCTCGAGCAGCCCGAGGGTGACGCCCGGGAAAGCCGCGCGAAAGGCCTGGATCGCGAGATCGGCGAAAGGCCCCGCGGCGAGCACGAGCAAGAGGGCCAGCGCGATGTGGGCTGCGCGCGCGCCGCGGAGGGCCGTGCCGGCGCGAAAGGGGACACGCACGATGCGGAGAGCGACAAAGGTCGCGAGGACCAGCGTCAGGCCGGCCGTGAGCGCCGCGATGCTCACGAAGAGCGGATCGCTGGTCAGCGTGTCCGCGTCTCGGAGTGTGTGGACGACGCTGCCGCCCCGCGCGACGACGATCGCGAGCGCCACGAGCACGGCTGTCGCCGCGCCGCTCAGCTGGCCGCCGACGAAGGTCGCGAGGACGGTCAGGAGCGCGGCGCCGACGCCGAGCGGCCGGTCTGCTGTCCGAGTCGGGGGGAGCAGCGCAGCGCTCGGGGGCACGATCGCCATGGTAGCGAGGCTTGCAAGAGTCGCCGCAAGCCCCATGTTGGGCCCGTGGCCGATCCGGTCCTCCCCCAGCAGCACAGAAAGCGTGGCGTTTCTGCCGTGCCGTTCTTCGGCGACCTCCTCGCGCTCTCCCGGCTCGTCCGGGATCCGGGCGCCGGGTTCGGCTGGAAGGTGCTGGCCGTCGCCACGTTCCTCTACGTGGTCTCCCCGGTGGACGCCTTCCCGGAGGCGTTCATGCCGCTCGTCGCCTGGGTGGATGACGTCGGGTTGGTCCTCGCCATCCGCCTCCTCTTGGACAAGCGGCTCGCGATCTACCGGTATCCGCTCTTCGGGGAGGCCCCTCCGCGCGTCCTCCCCGATCCGGTGGGCGCGGCTCCGTCCCGCGGCACGTGAGGCTCGCGGTCCGTGAGGCTCGCGGTCCGTGAGGCCGCGGTCCGTGAGCCGCGAACGTCAGGAACGGAGCACGAGGGTGATGGCGCGGGCGACGTTGGCGGGCACCCCGAAGATCGCCGCGAGCCTCCCGTAGGAGGAGCTCTCCAGCGCGTCGACGAACCCGTCGGCGTTGGCGACGTGCCAGGCGAGCGCGAGCATCAGCTCACGCAGGACCGGATGGTCGAGCCGCTCGGCGAGCGTCTCGAGGTGGGGGAGCCGGCGGATGTCGCCGAGGGCAGACTGGAGGAGGTCCAACATCCGCTGCTCGTCGGCGGGTGATAGGCCGCTCGCGCGCACGACGTCCCCGAGGAGATCTCGCTCGGCCGGATCGATCACGCGGTCGGCCACGGCCATCCACATGCAGAGCTCGATCGCCGCGCTGCGGATGTCCTCCTGCTGGGCGGGCGCCAGCGCGGTCAGCCAGGCCCGAAGCTCGCTCAGCCGGACCTCCCCCACGATCTTCCCCGCCAGCTCGGCGCCCTCCGTCTCACGCTCGCCCCGGAGTAGGCCTCCTCCCGAGAGGATGGCGACCCAGGTGTTGACCGCCTTCGAATCCAGCGTCACGTCCCGCATCATCGCACACAGCCGGATCGCGCACGAGCTGCCTGGGGGCGCGCACGTCTTGCGCGCGGCCCAGCGTCAGGTCGCGTAACGGCGCCAGATCGCTGGGGCATGTAGCTTGCTGCCTCGTCACGTTCGGCCTGCCGAAAGAAGGAATGATCATGCTGACCGCCCGCGACGTCATGACACGCGATGTGAGGACCGCCCGAGCCGAATGGTCGCTCGAGGAGCTCGCCTCCTTCCTCACGTCCAACGCCATCACCGGCGCGCCCGTTCTCGACGAGCAGGGCAAGCTCGTCGGCATCGTGTCGACGACCGACCTCGTGAGAAACCGGATGCCGGACCACCTCGACTTCCCCGACTCGGCGGCGATGCACGACCGCGCCTACGAGGGCGGCATCCCTCCGAGCGAGCTCGAGGGCTTCGGGATCGAAGGCGGCAGCACGATGTCGGTGGCGGACATCATGACGCCCATCGTCTTCGACTGCGCGGAAGACACGCCGGTGAACGAGATCGCCGATGCGATGATCCGAGGCCGGATCCATCGCATCGTCGTCACGCGAAAGGGCCGCGCCGTCGGGATCGTGTCGTCGCTCGATCTGCTCCGGATCGTGCGCGACATGAACACGAAGGCTGCGGCCGAGTGATCAGAACTTCTTGACGAGGCTGAGGCAGACGCCCGCGAGGACGTCGGCCTTCGCCTTGTCGACGACCGGCTTCATCGCTTCCGCGTCCGCCTGCTCGCCCGGGGCGCAGCAGTAGGTGGTCTTGTCGGTTCCGGCGAAGACCTTCACGCCGTAGAAGCCGACCTTTCCGTCCTTCTCGAACATCCAGAAGTCGACCTCGTCGCCGAGCGACTTCTTGCCCCACGGCTTGAGCTTGCCGTTCTGGCTCAGCAGATCCTTCGCGCCCTTGGCCTTGGCCTTCATGTCGGCCATCTTCGGGCAGCCGTCGCCGCCGTCGCTCTCCGAGTGAGCGAGGAACGAGAGCTTGGCGCCGTCCGCCGTGATGGTGCTCCAGGCGCCGGGCGCGGGCGCGGACTCGAGCTTCGAGCCCTTCGGGCCGCTGAAGAAGAAGCCGTCGAGCTTCGGGTCCTTCAGCTCCTCCACGTCCTTCAGATCGCCGACGAGCTTGGCGAGGTCCGCGGGCAGGGGCGAGGCGCCCTCCGCGCCTGCCGCGGCGGAGTCGGCCGGGGGCGCGCTGCCGCTGGTGGCCGGCGCGGCGTCGCCGCCCGCGCTGGCCGCAGCCGAAGCGGAGGCCGGCGCCGCGGCGCTCGGCTTCGCGCTCGCCTTCGCGCTGGCGCCGCCTGCGGCCGAGCCGGCAGGCTTCGCGCCCGAGGGGGTGCCGCTCGGCGAGCCGCCGCCGCCGTCGCCGCAGGCGAAGAGGAACATCGAGCTGCAGAGGGCCGAGGCGAAAATGACGTGAGCAGGTTTCATGGCGCGCGCTCTTCGCACAAACGCTCCGGCGGGTGAAGACAGGACGGTTTTCGAGAGGGGTCTTGCGTTCAGGGCCGCGCCCCTGATTGGCTCCCTTTCGGCATGCGCTACGACGATCCCGAGACGCGAAGGCTCGCCGAGGACGCGGACCGGAGCGGGAACTGGAAACGTTGGGGGCCCTACCTCCCAGAGCGGCAGTGGGGGACGGTCCGAGAGGACTATTCGGCGGACGGCGACGTGTGGCGCTACTTCACACACGACCAGGCGCGCAGCCGAGCCTATCGGTGGGGGGAGGACGGCCTGCTCGGCATCACCGACCGGCAATGCCGCCTCTGCTTCGCCGTCGCGCTCTGGAACGAGAAAGATCCCATCCTCAAGGAGCGCCTCTTTGGCCTCACCAACGGCGAGGGGAACCACGGCGAGGACGCGAAGGAGCTCTGGTATTACCTCGACGCGACGCCGACTGCCTCGTACCTGAAGGCGCTCTACAAGTACCCGCAGCGCGCCTTCCCGTACGCCCAGCTCATCGAGGGCAACCGCGGCCGCTCGCGGCACGAGCCGGAGCTCGAGATCCTCGACACCGGCGTCTTCGACGACGACCGCTACTTCGACGTCTTCGTGGAGTACGCGAAGGCCGCTCCGGAGGACATCCTCGTCCGCATCACCGTGCACAACCGCGGGCCCGAGGACGCGCGGCTCCACCTCTTGCCGACGCTCTGGTTTCGCAACACTTGGTCCTGGGGACGGACGGGCGAGGGCTACTTCCCGAAGCCCACGCTGGGCGCGGGCTCTCCTCCGGAGGACTGCGGCGCACACGTGTGGGCCGAGCACGCCTCCTTGGGCCGGTTCGAGCTGGCCGCGGCGAAACATCCTGACGGTTCTGTCCCGAAACTGTACTTCACCGAGAACGAGACGAACACCGAGCGGCTCTGGGGTGTGCCCAACCGGTCGCCGTACGTGAAAGACGCGATCCACGAGCGCGTGATCGGCGGGCGGGTGGAAGCCGTCAGCCCTTCGGGCATCGGCACAAAGGTCGCCGCGCATTACGAGCTCCTGGTCCCGGCGGGCGGCTCCGTCACGCTCAAGCTCCGGCTCTACGCGAACGAGACACACGTGGACGGACCGGCCGGCTGCCTCGGCGCCGGCTTCGACGAGATCTTCGCCGAGCGCGTGCGGGAGGCCGATCTCTTCCACGCCGCGCGCACGCCGCCGCTCGCCCCGGAGGAGGAGCGGGTGGTGCGCCAGGCCCGCGCCGGGCTGCTCTTCACCAAGCAGTTCTACTGGTACGTCGTGAAAGACTGGCTCGAGGGCGACCCGGGCCACCCGCGCCCGCCTGCCCGCACGCGCAATCGCGATTGGAAACACCTCTTCAACCGGGACGTCATCAGCGTGCCCGACAAGTGGGAGTACCCCTGGTACGCGTCGTGGGATCTCGCGTTCCACATGATCCCCATGGCGGAGCTCGATCCCGAGTTCGCCAAGGATCAGCTCGTCCTGTTCTTGCGCGAGTGGTACCTGCACCCGAACGGGCAGCTCCCCGCGTACGAGTTCAACATGAGCGACGTGAACCCGCCCGTGTTCGCGTGGGCGGCCTGGCGCACCTACAAGACGAGCGCCCCGCGCGGCGAGCGCGACCGCGTTTTTCTGGCGCGTGTCTTCGCCAAGCTGCTCATCAACTTCACCTGGTGGGTGAACCGCAAGGACGAGGACGACGACAACATCTTCTCCGGCGGCTTCCTCGGGCTCGACAACATCGGGGTCTTCGACCGGAGCAAGCCGCTGCCGATGGGGGGCCGGCTCGCGCAGGCCGACGGCACCGCGTGGATGGGCTTCTACGCCGCGCAGATGCTCTCCATCGCCTTCGAGCTCGCGGACGTGATCGCCGTGGAGGATCTGGCGTCCAAGTTCTTCGAGCATTTCGTCGGCATCGCCGACGCCATCAACAGCTTCGGCGGCACCGGGCTCTGGGACGAGCACGACGGGTTCTATTACGACCAGATCGAGCTCGAGGGCCGCAGCATTCCGCTCCGGGTCCGGTCGATGGTGGGGCTCATTCCGCTCTTCACGGCGGAGGTGCTCGAGGAGGAGGTGCTCGCGCGGCTGCCCCGGTTCCGCCGGCGCATGGATTGGCTGCTCGAGAACCGGAGCGATCTCGCGAAGACGATCTCGTACATGGCCTCGCCTGCGCACGAGGGCGGCGGCCACCGCCTGCTCGCCATCCCGAACCGCGAGCGGCTCGTCCGCGCCCTGAAGTACGTGCTCGACGAGGACGAGTTCCTCTCGCCTTATGGCATCCGCTCGCTCTCGCGCGTCCACGAGAAGCACCCGTACGTCTTCCGGGTCGGAAACGAGGAGTACCGAGTCGATTACGCCCCGGGCGATTCGACCACGCCCATGTTCGGTGGCAACTCCAACTGGCGCGGGCCCATCTGGCTGCCGCTCAACTACCTGCTCATCGAGGCGCTCGAGCGCTACGACTTCTTCTACGGCGAAGACCTGCAGGTGGAGTGCCCCACCGGCAGCGGCCGCTTCATGCGCCTCAAACACGTCGCGCGAGAGATCGCGTCGCGGGTGGAGCGCCTCTTCCTCCCGGACGAGCGCGGCGTCCTCCCCTGCTGGGGCCCACACGGTGAGCGCTTCGCGCGGGACCCGAACTTCCGCGACCTCGTCCCCTTCCACGAGTATTTCCACGCCGAGAAGGGCTGGGGCTGCGGGGCCGAGCACCAGACGGGCTGGACGTCGCTCGTCGTGGGCTGCATCGGCAAGGTGCGCGCGAAGAAGTGAGCGCGTGACGACCTGACACGGCTCCGTCCCGCGTGCCGGCACCGCGTCGGAGCCGGCCTGTCGATCCTCGTCGCGCGTCGGCGTTGGGGTGTATCCTCCTACGCGGCGAGGGACCCAGAATGGCCAAGACCGTCGATCTCCCGAAGCTCATCGAGCAGCTCGACAAGGCGACCGGCGACGGCCGCATGGACAAGGTGATGAAGATGCTGCGCGCCGATCGCTTTCAGCTCTTCAGCGAGGTCGACGACGAGCACGTGACCGGCGTCGTGAAGAGCCAGACCGATCCGTCGCTCTTCTATGCCTGCAAGCTCGACAAGTCCGGCTCGTACATGTGCTGCACACAGAACCTCAATGCCTGCGGAGGCCTGCGCGGCAAGCCGTGCAAGCACCTGCTCGTCCTCGTGGTCGGCCTCGCCCAAGCGGGCGCTGCGGACGCCGACGTCATGAGCAGGTGGACCAAAGCGACGAGCGACAAGAAGCCGGTCCTCGACAAGGACGCGATGAGCGCAACCTTCGTGAAGTACAAGGGCGCCGAGGCCGGTGAGATCGACTGGCGCCCGACCGAGACGATCCCCGAAGACTATTACGCCCTCTGATGCACGAGCTCGAGGAGGTGGGGCGTGCGGCGGACGCGGTCCGCGCGGACATCGAGTCCGCATTCGTGCGCGGACTCGCGACGTCGACGCCCAACGACAGAAGGAGCCTCGCGCTGCAAACCGAAGCCTGGGAGCGCGCCGCCGCGCACCATGTTGCGACGCGCTTGCGTGCCGCGCTCCGAGCGGCCGACGCCGACGCGAAGGACGCCCCGCAGAAGCTGCTGTCCGCGTACACGAGCCTGCACGCGTTCGAGCGAGTCCTCTCGCTCGAGGTCGCGAAGATCGCCTGGGCGGCGCGCAAGGCCTCGATGGCGGGCGGCGACGAAGACGACGACGCGGACCACGCCGGGGACATCGAGCCCGCCGGCGCGCTGCGCACGCCTTCTCCCGCTCCGGCACCGGCGGCGATGCCGCTCGAAGACCCCAAGGGCGCGGCCGAGCTGGCGACCGAGCTCGCGAAGCTGATCGAAGACCTCGTCCGCACTGGTCTGACGAGCGCGACGCCTGCGACTCGAACCAAGCTCGAGGCTGCATTCAAGGAGGCTTCGCGCAGGAAGCTCCTCAGGCTCGGCGCGTCGCTCCGCTACGTCAACGAAGAGATAGGCCGCTTCCTCTCGGACGACGGCAGCTTCCAGACGAGGCGGTACGCGTTTTTTCTGCATCGGTCGTGGCTCCTCGCCAAAGGAATCAAGCTTGCGCTCGCGAGAGGGGACGCCGGGCTCGTGGCCGCGCTCACCGCGGGGGCCGGCGCGCAGCCGAAGCCCGCCGGTCCGATCGAAGCCGTCACCATCGGGATCCACAAACGGGTCACTGCCTCACTCGTGGCCTACGACTTCCGCTTGCGAGTCACTGCTTCGGAGCGCGCCGAGCTGCGCGGCAAGAGCCTCGTCTTCAGCCTGGTCTTCGCCCGAAAGAAAGACGTGCCGGCCGAAGCGTATCTGCACCTGCCGCAGCCGCAGAAGTTCGCTCCGGTTCTCTTCCGTAACAAAAACGTCATCTCCATCGCCGACGCTGCGGTGCTGCCCGACGATCGCGGAGGCGGGCGCCTGGTGCTCGGACCGAAGAGCACGGTCGTGGAGGGCGCGGCCTTCGACCGCTACGAGGACCTCTACGTCTGGGATCCGGACGGCGCGGAGGCGCGAGCGACGGCGCACGCGCCCACACCGCTCGATCTCGCCGTCGAGCTCCAAGAAGAGGTGATCCTCGACGCGTTCGACGTGGCGCAGGGCGCCGATGGGGCTCTGCGGGTCCACGGCGCGGGGCTGTCGATGCGCGTCGCCCTGCCTGCCGCCGAAGAGGGCCTCGACCTTCGCGAGAAGCTCGAGGCCGGTTCCAAGAAGAAGAAGGACAAGCCGCGCCTCTTCGGCACCGTGCACTACGAGTTCGGCGACCTGGTCTTCTCTCCGCTCTCGTTCCTCGAAGAAAGCGGGCCCGTTCATCTCACCGTATCCGATCAGAACCTGAACCTGTCTGCGCTCCTCGGCAGCCTCAACCTGTGAGCACCATGGCATCGAAGAAAAAGAACGATGAAGTCGAGACCGGCGGCGCCTCGGTGTCCGAGGTGCTCCGCGAGCCCGCCGAGATCAAATACGCCGTCGAGCTCGAGGCTCTGAGGCAGAACGACAAGGACGAGGTCCCGTCGCCCTGGAAGCTCTCCCCGCGCGCCGTGCTCGGCTACGTCACCGGACTGAAGAAGCCGATCAAGGCGACGATCGACGGCAAGAGCGTCGAGGTGCCCATCACCCGGAAGTTCTTCGGCGACGACACCATCGTCGAGCGAGCGATCGTGACGCTCGCCAGCGAGCGGGCGTTGCTCCTCGTGGGGGATCCCGGAACCGGCAAGAGCTGGCTCTCGGAGCACCTCGCAGCAGCGATCTGCGGCGAGTCCACGCTGACCATCCAGGGCACCGCAGGCACCACCGAAGAGCAGATAAAGTACTCGTGGAACATCGCCCGGATCATCGCCGAGGGGCCGAAGCCGGAGAACATGATCGCTTCGCCGTGCATGATCGCGATGCGGAGCGGCAAGCTGTTCCGCTTCGAAGAGATCACCCGGTGTGTCGGCGACGTCCAGGACGCGCTCGTCTCCATCTGCTCCGACAAGGCGATCGCCGTCCCCGAGCTCCCAGGACAGAACATGGTCTTCGCGAAGCCGGGGTTCAACATCATCGCCACCGCCAACTCACGTGATCAGGGCGTGAACGAGCTGTCGGCTGCGCTGAAGCGGCGCTTCAACTACGTTCACATCCCCGTCATCGCCGATCAGAAGACCGAGGTCGAGGTCGTGGGCACGCGCGCGGCGGAGCTCCTCCAGCGGTATCGGATCCCGGCCAAGGTCGAGCGGCCGGTGCTCGAGCTGCTCGCCACGGTGTTCCGCGAGCTGCGTGAAGGGGTGACGTCCGACGGCGTGAAGGTGGCCAAGCCCTCGACCACGCTCTCCACCGCCGAGGCCATCGGCGTCGCCCTCGACGCGGCGATCCACAGCCGCCATTTCGGCTCCGGATCGGTCGGTCCCGCAGACGTCGGTCGCAACCTGATCGGGTCGATCGTGAAGGAGGACCTCTCCGACGTGAAGGTCCTCAAGGAGTATCTGACCCTGGTCGCCAAGAAGCGAGCGGCCGAGGACGCTACCTGGAAGGCGTTCCATGACGCGGCCGCCACCTCCCTCAAGCCCTGACGGCCCCCAGTCGTGACGGCTCCGATCGATTTCGCGGAAGGTCTGGACAGCGAGCTCGTGCGGCGGCGTGCCGACGCCGTGCTCGCGGAGGAGCTCTACTGGTTCCCGGTGCGGCACCATTCGCCGGCCGTCGCGCGGCACCTGCGCGCCGCGATCCGTGCGCGACGCCCCGAGGTCGTCTTCGTCGAGGCGCCCTACGACGTCGTCGACCTCGTGCCGCACATCGTCGATCCGAAGACGAAGCCACCGGTGGCGATCTACTCGTCTTTCCGCGACGACGACGATCGGCTCGGGCTCGCGGGCTACGCGAGCCCCGGACCGGACATCCCTCCCAAGTTCGTGTCGTGGTTCCCGCTCTTGCCGTATTCGCCCGAATACGTGGCGTTGAAGGAGGCCGCCGCCCTCGGCGCCAAGGTCGTCTTCATCGATCTCCCGCACCACGCGCTCATCTCCAGCGCCGAGGAGCGCGGCCTGTCCCGCGCGCGTGACCGACCCGCCGACGAGGGCGACGTGGACCGCGGGGAAGGCGAGCTCTCCGCTTCCGACGCACCCGACGCCGAGAGCCACGGCGCGGGCGCGTCTTGGGAGACGCTCGCGGTGGAGAGCGAGTTCTACAAGAACCTCGCCGACGCGGCCGGCTACCGGTCGTGGGACGAATGCTGGGACGCCCTCTTCGAGGCTCCCGAGCGCTTCGACGACCACGAGGCCTTCCGGACCGAGCTCGCTTATTTCTGCGCGGCCGTACGCGCCACCACCTCGCACGAACGGATGGCGCGGGACGGCACGTTGCACCGCGAGGCCTGTATGCTGCGCATGATCGGCGAGACGCTCAAGACGATCTCTCCCGCTCGCGCGATGGTCGTCTGCGGAGGTTTCCACCTCTTCCTCTCGCGAGAGCCCGGCCCCGAGCGCGCCCTGCCCGACGGCACGCACTACCGGACGATCACGCCGTATTCGTACGCGCGCACCTCGGATCTCACCGGCTACGGCGCGGGCAACCGCGCCCCCGCGTATTACAACCGCCTCTTCGAGCACGCCGCGGAGTCGCCGGGCGACGCCGCGTCGCTCGCGATGATCGAGCACGTCGTCGCCGTGCTCGCTCGCGCCCGTCGCGATGGGGAGCTGCTCTCCTCGGCGGACGCGATCAGCGTCGCCCAGCACGCGCGCATGCTGGCGAGCCTGCGCGGCCGCAGGAGCCCTCTCCTGGACGATGTCCGCGACGGGCTCGTCTCGTGTTGCTGCAAAGGAGCGATGAATCAAGAGGGCCGACACCTCGGCTTGGCGATGACGGCGGTCGAGATCGGCAACGCCATCGGACGCGTGACGCCGGCGCTCGGACGGCTCCCGCTTGTGCACGACTTCTATCGCCTCGTCGACGAGCTCGGCCTGGGCGAGACGTTCGCCAAGGATGCTCGCCTCAAGCTCTCGCTCGATCTGCGGACCGCGGAGGGCCAGCGACGTTCGGTCTTCTTCCACCGCCTGGCGGAGCTGGAGATCCCTTACGCCAAGGCGGGGCAAGCCGGGCAATCCGGGCAGACCGGGACCATGTTTCGCGAGGTCTGGCACATCGCCTGGTCGCCCAAGGTCGACGGTGAGCTCGCCGAGAGGAACATCCTCGGTGAGACCGTCGAGGCCGCAGCCCTCGCGCGGCTCGACGAGCAGCTCGCGAGCGCAGGGCAGGCTGTCGACGAGATCACCTCGCGCCTGCTCCGCGCGGCGAGGATGGATCTGCCGGGGATGATCCAGCGCCTCCATGTAATCGCCGGCGCCGCGGTGGACGCGGACGCGCGGCTCGCGCCTCTCGCGCGGGCGCTCACCGACCTGTCTCTGGTCGAAGCCGACACGAAGCGAAAGAACCTGTCGTCTCAAGAGATCAGCGCGCTCGTCGACCGCTGCTTCTCACGCGCGTGCTTCGCGATGCCCTACGCGGCGAACGCTCCGCCCGAGGAGCACGAAGAGATCGTGTCGGCGATCATGAGCCTCGCCGAAGTGCTCATGAGCGATCGAGGCGAAGGGCTCGACAGGGCGCTCTTCGTGGAGAGCCTGAAGAGCGCCCTCGCCGAGTCGCAGGCGCCGTTCCTCACCGGCGCGCTCTCGGGCGCGCTCACCGAGCTTCGAGTCCAGACGCCAGAAGCGCTGGCGGCCCAGGTCGCCGCGTTCGCCAAGGCGCGGCCCGAGGTGCTCGTGACCTGCGGTGAGTTCCTGCACGGAATGCTCAAGACCAGCAAGACCGCGATCCTGCTCGGCGCCGACGCGATCGTCGGGGCCATCGACCAGCTCCTCAGGAGCGCGGAGTGGGAGCAGTTCATGACGCTCTTGCCGCGCACGCGAGGCGCCCTCGAGTCGATGCACGATCGCGTCCGCGTCTCACTCGCCGATCGCGTCGCCATGCGGTACGGCTTGCGCGCCGAGGAAGGGGACACGATCGCCAAGCTCGAGACGAGCGTGGGCGCCGCGCAGCAGCTCATGTTGCTCGATGCCAAGGTGGCCGAGATGATGAAGAGCTGGGACTTCTGAATGGGGCCTCCGAGATGAGCAAGACACTCGCCGAGCTCGAAGACGACGAACGCGCGCTGGTCAACCGCTGGCGCCTCGTTCTCGGCAAGCAGGCCGAGCAGGCAGGCATTCGCCTGTCGCCGCCCGGTGAAGGAGGTGAGCCCTGCGAAGCAGCCGAGGAGGCGCTCTCGTTCCTCTTCGAAGAAGATCGCGGAGGCGGCAACGATGGGTCGAGGCTGACAGTGCCGAGCTGGATCGACGCCGTGAGCGAGCTCTTTCCACGTCAGGCGAAGGAGGTCCTCGAGCGCGAGCTCGTCAATCGCAAGGGCATCCACAAGATCCTGGATCAGCCCGAGCTCCTCGAGCGCATCGAGCCCAACGTGGAGCTCGTCAAGACGCTCCTCACACACAAGGATCTTCTCACGCCGAAGACTCGCTCGCTTGCTCGCAAGGTCATCGACAAGGTGGTGCAGGAGCTGAAGCGGAAGCTCGAAGTGCGGGTCGAGCAAGCGATCTCCGGCGCCCTCCGCAAGGACAAGCACTCTCCCCGGCGAGTCTTCCGCAACGTCGATCTCAAGACGACGCTCAGACGCAACCTGAAGAACTGGAACCAGGAGCGCGAGAAGCTCCTGGTCGATCGGGTGTGGTTCTACGCGGCCGAGAAGAACATGCGTCCGTGGCACATCATCGTCTGCGTCGATCAGTCCGGCTCGATGCTCGAGTCGGCGATCTTCTCTGCGGTGATGGCATCGATCTTCGCCGAGCTGCCCGGCGTGAGGACGTCGCTCGTGCTCTTCGATACGACGGTCGTCGATCTCAGCGGCCAGGTGGGTGAGCCCGTCGACGTGCTCCTCTCGGTGCAGCTCGGCGGCGGAACGGACATCACGCGAGCCATGGAGTACTGCGGCACGCTCGTCCGCGAGCCGGCGCGGACGATCCTCGTCCTCATCACCGACTTCTACGAGGGCAGGCCCGAGGCGGATCTCGTTCGCGTCACCGAGCGGCTAGCCGACGCAAACGTCCGCCTCGTCGGTCTCGGCGCGCTCGGCTACGACGCGCAGCCCCAGTACAACCGCCAGACCGCGGGGAAGCTGCGCAAGGTCGGGATGGACATCCTGGTCTGCACGCCCGAGAAGCTGGCCGACTGCATGGCGAAGATCATTCGCGGCTGAGCGCGCCGCGCGCGCGTCAGAGCACGCGCATGCGCCGCATGACGAGGAGGAGCACGGTCGCGATCGTCGCTACGGTCACCCAGAAGAAGAGGTAGCCGTGCTCCCACTTCAGCTCGGGCAAGATCTCGAAGTTCATCCCGTAGACGCCGCAGAGGAACGAGAGCGGCAGGAAGATGACGCTGACGACGGTGAGCCGGTTCATCACGCGGTTGGTCCGGTGACCGACCATCGACATGTAGAGGTTCAGCGAGTCGCTGAGGATGTCGCGGTCGCTCATGAGGTCCTGGAGCACGCGCTCGAGCGTGCCGACCATGTTGGCGAGGAACGGCTGGGTGGCCTCGCTCACGAAGATCGATTTGCGCGTCGACATGTCCGTCAGCACCGCGCGTGCGGGGATGAGCACCTTGCGGAAGTGCAGGAGGTCGGCGCCGATCTCCGACACCTGGCCGAACACCCGCTCGTCCACCTCGCCGATGAGGCGCGTCTGCAGCTCCTCCACGCGCTCCTCCAGCTTCTTCTGCGTGCGGACGTAGTGGTCGATGAGGTGATCCCACAGCTCGTAGAGGAGGAAGCTCGGGCTCCGCGCGAAGCGCTCGAAGTCCTCCTTGTACTCGCGCTTCACCGACTCCAAGAAATGCGCCTTCCCGTCGTGGACCGTGACGAGGAACTTCTCCGCGATGATCACGTCCACCCGCTGGAGGTCGAACTTGCCCTTGTGCAAGTGGCAGCCGGTCAGGACGAGGTGGATGTAGCTCGGGTAACGGGCCTGCTGCGTGCCGGGCTCACCGGACAGGACGTCGTCGATGACCTCGGGCGAGATCAGGTCGAGCTTCGTGAGCGTCTTGCGGGCGGCGTCTTTGTTGGTCGCGTCGACGTCGATCCAGACGAACTTGCCGGTGTCCATCGACGCGCGCGCGTAGGAAAGCTCGATCGGCCGCTCCTTGCGCTCGGCGAAATCGAACTCGATCGCCTGCGGGTGAGGGACACGCTTGCTCGTATCCCCACGGCTCGGCGGCGGCGGCTCGCTCCTGCGCCCCTCGTGCGTCATGAGGGGCGATTGTCACTGGTTCGGGCCTGGGAGACCAGACGTCAGAAGAGGAAGTCGGTCGACAGGAAGGCCGAGAGCCGCCGGCTCGCGATCTCGCTGACGAGCTCCTTGTTCTCCTCGCTGGTCGAGGCCGCGACGACCGTGCGGATCGAAAACGCCCGGAGCGCGTCGCTCACGCTGAGCGTCCCCTCGGCGCTGTCTTTGCGGCCGGTGAAGGGGAAGGTGTCGGGGCCGCGGCGGCACTGGCTGTTGAGGTTGATGCGGGCGACCTGGTTGGCCAGCGCGTCGATGAGGCCGGCAACCCGGCGCGGGTCGCGGCCGAAGAGCGCGACCTGCTGGCCGTACGCGCTCGTTCGCATGAACGCGCCGATCTCCGCCTCGTCGCGGTAGACGGCCACGGGCACGACGGGGCCGAACTGCTCGGTGTCCCAGAGCTTGGCGCTCGGCGTGATCGGGTAGACCACGGCGGGCCGGAAAAACGTCTCGAGCGCGCCGCCACCCTTGCCGATGATCTGCGCGCCGTGCGCGACGGCGTCGTCGACGAGCGAGCGGAGGTAGGCCGGCTTGCCCGGCTCGGGGAGCGGCGTGAGCATGGCGCCGGCCTCCCAGGGCATCCCCGCGCGGAGCGCGTCGACCGCGGCGGCGAACCGGTCGACGAAGGCGTCGGCGAGCGACTCGTGCACGAACACGAGCTTGATGCCCGTGCAGCGCTGCCCGTTGAACGAGAGCGCGCCCGACACGCACTCGCGGACGGCCACGTCGAGGTCGGCGCAGGGCAAGACCACGGCGGGGTTCTTGGCCTCGAGCCCGGTGATGCTCCGGAGCCGGTTGGGGCGAGGGTGCTGCTTCTTGAGGATGTTGACGACGCGGCTCGTGCCGATGAACGCGAGCACGTCGACGTCGCCCGACTGCATGATGGGCCCGACGGTCTCGGGGCCGTCTCCGGCGATGACGTTTACCACGCCGGGCGGGAAACACGACGCGAGGGCCTCGAGGAGCGGCAGGTGGCAGAGCGCGCCCAGCTTGGGCAGCTTGGAGACGATGGAGTTGCCCATCACCAGCGCCGGGATGAGCGTCGTGTAGGTCTCGTTGAGCGGGTAGTTGAAGGGGCCCATGCAGAGCACGACGCCCAGCGGCGAGCGGCGGACCATGCCGAGGAAGCCTTGCTCGAGGACGAAGCGGCTGGACGTGCGGTCGAGCTCCTTCAGCGCCTCGACCGTGTCGCGCACGTAGACAACCGTGCGATCGAACTCGCTCTCGGCGTCCTTGCGGGTCTTGCCGATCTCCCACATCAGGAGGCGCACCACGTCCTCGCGCACGGCGCCCATCTTCGAGACGAAGTCCTCGAGCGCGCCGATGCGCCGCGCGACGCGCGCGGTGGCCCAGGGGCCGGCGCCGCCGTCCCACGCTGCCTTGGCGGCGGAGAGCGCCTCGAGCGAGGTCGCCCCGTCGAGCTGCGCGAGCTTCCCGACGACCGCCGCCTTCAGGCTGCCCGCGGCGTCACGCAAGCAGACGGGCGAGAGCACGTCGGCGGTCGGCCCGGACCAGGTGCGGACCTCGCCGCCGAGCAGGTAGCGCCCCGCCCACTTCGAGGTGTCGACGCGCGCGTTCTCGGGGATCTCGGACTCTGCGGGGAAACGGAGGAGGGGCTCGCCCATGGGCGACTCATAGATCCGACACGTGACGACGGGGTGACTTGACAGAACTGTGAACCGTATTCACAATTGTGAACGTGATTCACGAATTGTCGAGCGCCGCCAAGAAATCGCCCCGGGCCGAGCGGCGCGAGGTGATGACGGACGCGCTCCTCGACCGCTCGATGGAGCTCCTGGAGGAGGGCGGGCTCGACGCGCTCACGCTGCAAAAGGTGGCGCAGTCGCTCGGCTACGTGACGACCGCGGTCTACCGCTACTTCCCCTCGAAGGACGCGCTCGTCGCCGCGCTGCAGCGGCGGTCCATCGGCATCGTGCAGGCCCACTTCGAGCGCGAGCTCGCGCGTCGCATGGCCGCGGCGGACGGCGCCTCGCCGCCCACCCGCACGCTCGCGGCGCTGCTCGCCGCCGCGGACATCTACCTCGGCCTGCCCCAGGCGGAGCCGCGCGCGTGGTACCTCGTCGCGCTCCTCCTCGGAGATCCGCGCCCTCTCCTCTCGGAGGAGGAGTCGCGACGCACGCTCCCCATCCTCGCGGAGTTCCTCGGCAGCGTGGAGGTGCTCTTCCGCGACGCCGCCCGCGAAGGCGCCCTGGAGGAGGGGCCTACGGGCGAGCGCGTGCTCGGCTTCTGGGCCGCGCTCCACGGTGCGCTCTGCCTGGAGAAGGCGCGCCGCATCGTCCCCGCGCTCCCGACGGCCGCTTCGATCGGGCGCGCTTCCGCGCGTTCGCTGCTCTCGAGCTGGGGCGCGACGCCCGCTCGGCTCGGCCACGCGCAACGAGCTTTGGAGAAAGGAAAGTGAGATGAGCTTTGCAGCACTGTGCGCCGGTGGCGCCGCCTGGACGGTCAGCGAGTACTTGATTCATCGCTTCATCGGGCACGGCAAGAAGCGGTCGATGCCGCCCACCTTGCTGGGGCGCATCTCGCCCGCGGGACTCGCCTACGAGTTCAACCGCGAGCACCTCGCGCACCACGCGAACCCGAGCTACTTCGCCCCGACCTACCGCAAGGTGCTCGCGGCCGCCGTCGCGGTGCCCGCCGTCGCCGCCGTCGCGACGCCGCTCGTCGGCCCTCGCCGCGCGCTCGCCTTCGCCGCCGGCTTCGCGTCGGTCTACGCCGGCTACGAGGTGGTGCACCGCTTCATCCACGTGCGGCCGCCGCGCGGCGCCTACTCGCGCTGGGCGCGTCGCCACCACCTGCTTCACCACCACAAGACGCCGCGCAACAACCACGGCGTGACGAGCCCGGTGTGGGACCTCGTGTTCCGCACGTACGATCCGGTGGAGCGCGTCCGCGTGCCTCGCCACGTCGCCCCGGCCTGGATGGTCGGCGCGGACGGCGACGTGAAGCCCGAGTACGCAGACGACTACGAGATCGTCGGAAAGCCGCGCCCGAGCGCGGCGCCGAACATGACGGCGCCGGCGTGAGCGATCAGAGGCACGCGGCGTAGGGGCCGACGTAGTCCTCGAAGCGGCCCTTGAACGTCTCGCCGGGGGCGGGACGGATCTCCACGCCGTCGGCGGTGAAGTAGAGCTCCACCTCGGTCTGCACGTATTGCCCGTTGGGCGACACGGTGAGCTCCGCCGCGGGGCACTGCTCCTCCGAGACGACCGAGGGCATCGCGAAGAAGGGATCGATCGTGCGGACGAGCACCTGGTAGCGCGCGTCGTTCCCGTTGCGGCGGAAGAAGTCCACGTAGCGCGTCGTGAACGCCTCCTGCCCGGTGAAGCGGAAGTGGACTTGCGCGTCGACCTGCTTCCAGAGGTCGGCGTTGTCGTAGTCGGTCACGCCCTCCTCCCAGACGTCGAAGTAGAGGCCCGCGATGGCCGCGCGCTGGCGCGCCCACGTGTCGAACACGAAGCCGTTCTCGAGCGGGTTGCGGTTCTGGTCGCAAGGGCCGCCTTCACACGTCCACCGGTTGATCACGCTGACCGCGTTGCCGGCCCAGCCGGGCTGGCCCACCGGCGCCGCGACGCTGAACTTGTAGTTGTTGCCGAAGTCCGAGTCGTATTCGTTGCAGCCCCAGACATTGGTGACCTGGAACCAGACCTCGAGCTTGCCCGCGCTGTCCGGCACGATCGTCGCGGGGCCCGAGGGCGCCATGAGACCGGCCACGCTGACGGCGTGCACGTCCCCGCCGCCGACGCGGTAGAAAGCCGTGATGGCCCACTGGGGGGTGCCGTTCTGCTCGCCGCGGCACGTCGGCAGGCGCGCCGGATCGTAGGCGATCTGGATGGGGTCGCCCGCGCGGAGCTTGCCCTGAACGGTCTCCGAGTAGTCGGCGCCGAAGACGATCTTCGCCTCGCCGAGGGCGCCTTCGGTCTCCTCCGTGTCCTCCTGCTCCAGCTCGCCGGGCTCGGCGGGTACACAGGCCGACGTGAACGCGAGGAGAGAGACAGACCCGAAAAGCAGGAGGGACCGCATGGGTAGGGTCGTGTAGGTACGGTCCTCGTGGGTGTCAAGCCACAACGTGACTCTTGCCTGAGCTACGCGCGCCGCGCTGCTCTCCGCGCCGGCTCGGCGCCGCGCGGGTCCGACCGGCCTTCCACGGGGGTTCGGTGTAAGGTGAGCCCGCTTCGATGAGCGCGCCGGCCGAGCTCGGACCGTTCCAGATCCTCGAGCTCCTGGGCGAGGGCGGCAGCGGCGTGGTCTACGCGGCGCGCGGACCGGACGGGCACGAGGTCGCCCTCAAGGTGCTCCGCGAGGAGCTGGGCCTCGAGCCCCGGGAGCTCACCCGCTTCGTGGAGGAGGCCGGGCGCATGCGCCGCGTGAGCCACCCCGGGATCGTTCCCGTGCTCGACGTCGGCATGTTGCCGGACGGGCGGCCGTTCCTGGTGATGCCGCGCCTGCGTGGTCGCGCCTTGTCGGAGCGGCTCTCGGGCGCGGGGCCCTTCTCGCTGGAGCACGCGATGCGCCTCTTCGCCGGCGTCGCCGCCGCGCTCGGCGCCCTGCACGAGGCCGGGCTCGTTCATCGCGACGTGAAGCCCGAGAACGTCCTCTTCCTCGAGCAGGAGGACAGGCTCGTCCTGCTCGATCTGGGTATCGCGCGCGACGCCGACGCGATCGCGTCGACCACGACGCGCGCCGGGCTGATGCGAGGGACGCCCGCGTACATGGCGCCCGAGCGGATCTTCGGGCGGTCCGCCACCATCCGCAGCGACGTCTACGAGCTCGCGCTGCTCTTCTACATGATGGTCGTCGGCAAGCTGCCCTGGGACGGCGAGGACCCGCGTGGTCGTATGAGCCCCAAGCACCCGGTCGAGCGAGGTGTCTCGGTCCCGGGGCCCGTCGTGAACGTCCTCTTCGCGGCGCTCGACGTGGACTTCGACAGGCGCCCCGCCTCGGTGGCCGATCTCCTCGCGCAGCTCGAGGCGGCGCTCGCCCGCTCGCAGCACGAGTCGTCCGAGACGGTCCGCGCGGGCTTCACGCCGCGCACGCCCGCGATCGTCGTCACGCCGCCCGCGCACGACCACGCGACCGATCCGTCGATCGCGCAGGCGCCCACGGTGGTCTCGCCTCCGCGGGCGTTTCCACCGGCTCCCGCGCCCGGGACGACGCTGAGGAGCGGAGGCAGCGGAGCGACGCCACACGTCGTCGCCAGCGCTTCGGCCCCGCCACCGCCCCAGCCGCGGCCGAGCGGCAGCCCGGTCGGTCTGCTCGCGGCAGGCGCCATCATCGCGATCGGCGGCGCGATCGCGGGCGCGTTCGCCGTGGGCTACCTGCGCTCGGATCGCTCCGCGGACGCCCGCCCGCAGGTGACCGTCTCGGACGTGGAGACGATTCCCATGGCGGACGAGTCGGTCCGGCCGGCGCCGAGCGTGCCTCCGAGCGCAGAGCCGAGCACGCCTCCGAGCGCGACGCCCAGCGCCGAGCCCGATGCTCCTGTCGCCCAGCCGACCGGCTCACCCTCCGCGAAGCCGGTCGCCAGCACGCCCAGCCCGAGCGCGACGACGACCTCCACCGCCGGCGCGCCGGGCGTCATGCCGGCCTCGTGTCGCAACCTGATCAACCTCATGTGTGACCCGACCTCCGGCGCGCGGCCCGAAGAGTGCACGGCGTGGAAGAGCAACGTGGCATCCTGGCAGCAGAAGCTGCCGCCGAACGTGACGGCCGAGACCTGTCAGTCTGCGTTCGACACGAGCCAGAAGGGCCTCGCGATGCGGAGGGAATCGAAGAAGCCATGACGCTGCGAATCGCAACCCACAACCTCCTCGACTTCTTCGAGCCCGACGCCGAGATGCCGCCCGGCTGGCTCGCGGCGAAGCTGGCCTTCGTCGCCGCGGGTCTGCGCCGCGCGAACGCGGACGTGGTCGCGCTGCAAGAGGTCGGGTCGGAAGCGCTCGTGCGGCGCCTCGTCGAGTCGGAGGTGCCCGAGCTCGGGTACACACACGTCGCGTTCGCGCCCGGCGATCGGCGCGGGATCCGCTGCGCGATCCTCTCCCGTCTGCCCGTGCTCGAGACGCACGTCCATGCGGCCGCGAGCCTCCGGTTTCCGCGGTTCGTCGAGAGCGATCCCGAGCCGTTCGGCGAGCGCATCCCGCTGCGGCGGCCGCTCGTCCACGTGCGCGTCGACTCCTCGCTCGGGCCTGTGGACGTCGTCACGCTGCATTTCAAGTCGAAGCTCGGCCGGCACATGCAGGACGCCTCCGGACAAGACGTGCTCGACGCGTCCGCGCGCGGCTACGCCGAGGCGCAGCTGCGCTCGCTCGTGCTGAGATCGGCCGAGGCCTTGTTCGTCCGCGGGCTGGTCGACGGCCTCCTGACCGAGGGGCACGACAAGCTCGCCGTCCTCGGCGACTACAACGACACGCTCGACTCGCTCCCGGTGCAGATCGTCCGCGGCACGGGCCGAGATCTGGATCCTGCGCTCGTGCTCGAGCCTGCCGCGGCGCGCGTGCCTGAAGATCGCCGGTTCACCGCGCGTCACGGCTCGACGCCGCAGATCATCGATCACGTGTTGCTCTCGCCGGCGCTCGCCGCGCGCTTGCACACCTGCGAGATCTTCAACGAAGAGCTGCGCGATCACGGCCCGTACGATCCCGAAGCGCCGCCAGCGACCGACTCGGATCACGCGCTGGTGCTGGCCGTCTTCGGCTGAGGTCGCTCAGTTCCCGCCGCACACCGGGAACTGCTTCGTCCCCGGACGATCGACGTCGTCCCCGAGCACGATGCCCTCGTCTTCGATCACGTGGCCCGCGACGTCGGTCACGCGGAGCTTGTACGGCCCGTCCCCGAGGCCGCCGTCGGCGATGAAGTAGTTGTAGTCCACCCGGCCGAGGCTCGCGTAGTTGCCCGAGCCGTCGGCGGCCTCGAGCTTGGCGATCGCGTAGGTGTGGTTGCGCATCTGGATCGCGGTCCAGTAGGGGTTCGAGCCGTCTTTGAAGTGGTAGACGACCGGGCCCATCACGTCGCACGCCACGTATTTCCAGGAGATCGGCACGCGACCGGCGGAGAGATCGGCGATCTTCTCGAACGCCTCCGGGCTGAGATCGATGTCGCCCTGGGGGCACTCCGGGCACCGGTCGACGATGCGAACCTTGACGGTACCGTTAGGACCGGTGATCTCCACACACGCGCCACACGCGGCGCTGTCCGCGTAGTCGGTGTGGTTCATCGCGGCGACCATCAGGTCGTTCGGCGTTGCGGGGAACCCGCAGTTCCCCGAGCCGTCCGCGAAGTCGTAGTAGGTGCCCTCGCCGTCGTGGACGGTGGCGTCGCCGTCGCAGCCCGGGTCGATCGGCGGGCCTCCGCCGCCGGGTCCGGTCGAGCTCCCGGCGCCCTCGCCCGAGGCGCCCTCGCCGTCTCCCCCGTCACCGAAGCTCGAGTCGCCGCAGCCGAGCGCACCGAGGGAGAGCACCGTGACGCAGAGGAAGAAAAGGCGCATCGGTCCATGTTACCAGCCCTCGCGGGCGCATGGAGCCTCCGTTATCCATGATTAAGTCTCACAATTCGTAGGCCTGGCCGACATCTGTCCTTATCCAGGAGAGGCTGGAAAGTTACACTCGCCCTTCGGTTCATCGTCCGAAGGAGCACGCGGATTGAAGATCGAAGGCGAGAGCATCAAGAAGGTCGCCGATCAAGCCGAAGGTGCCGGCAAGACGGCGGAGCCACTCCTCCACGCCGCTGACAACGTGATGGGGGAGGTCGGGCGTCGGCTCGTCCACGGCATGTCGCGCAAGGCGCGCATCGTCCAGTTCAAGGAGGCGCCTTTCGAGAACGCCGACGACTGGACGTCCTCGGAGGACGGCGCGGTCACCGTGAGCACCAGCGTCACGGGTGGCACCACGGTCGATCTCTCGGAGCCGATCGAGTTCATCCACTTCGGGCGCGTCTACCTCGACCGCTCGCACCTGTTCCCGTCGCCCACGCTCGACGACACCGCCGCGGCGCTCGTGCCCATCGCGCCGGCCGGCTCGTCGACGCTGGCGAACCCGCCGAACGACGGCAAAGACATCCCCGCGCACGGGCTCATGTTCCGCGCCGCGCTCCTGCGCGAGTCGGTGTTGCTCGGCGGCTTCATCCGCGCGCAGATGGACGCGCTCATTGCCGAGGAGAAGAGCAAGGGCGTCATCGGCGTCCTCGCGCAGGTCCTCGCGGACCTGACCGGCTCCGGCGGCGGGACGGACGACAAGCCCAACGCCGTCGACCTCAACCCGCACCTCAAGAAGGTCATCGAGGCGGCCAAGCGCATCAACAAGGACAAGATCGACTACGTCGAGCTGCACGCGTCGGGCATCGAGCTCCACATCGCGCGGCGCGCGTACCGCGAGTACCTCGTCACCGAGAACGAGAAGCGCCACGCGCCCGCGAAGACGGCCAAGCCGGGCGGCGGCATCCTCAACGACCAGGTCCCGCTCATCAACCAGGGCCTGTCGGCCGGCCACGACTGGCTCGGCGGCGGGAAAAACATGACGCCCGAGCAGAAGCAGGACGCGGTGCCCAAGCTCACCGCGCTCGTGCCGCCCGGCGTGCAGGACTTCCTCAGCCTCGTTCAGAAGATCAGCTTCAAGGCGTGGGACGTCTGCGCGGCGCTCAACTACGAGTACGCGATCCGCCTCGAGCCGATCATCGAAGACGCCGCGCGGCGCATGTCGATCGAGTCCATCCAGAAGCGCGCCATCCCGGTCTTCCCGGTCTGGTACATGGAGCGCCAGCCGGACTACCAGCTCCCGGCCGACGTCGAGCAGAAGATCTTCGACAAGGTCGACAACCCGCTCGCCAAGAAGGACGTGCCGAAGCTCCTCGGCTTCCTGGTCGACCCCATCAACAAGGCTGTCGACGTCGTCACCGACCCGATCAAGGGCGCCCTTCAGGACTTCGACAACAAGGTCGGCATCGACAAGACGCTCGACTTCCTGAGCCGGCCCGACCGCTACACGCCCGGTCGCCCGTTCCTCGACGACATCTTCCTCATCCCGCCGGACGAGGATCCGCCGGACGTGCCGGACGCAGCCAAGCGCGCGCGTGTGGGCTGGTCGAGCGGCCTCGGCCAGATGGCGGTGGACAGCCTGAAGGGCGCGCTCGGCATCTCACACATCCCCGAGTTCTTGGAGTTCATCTTCTCCAAGGTCTCGACGATCTGCGCGGAGTTCGTGCGCGCGGTCTACTGCCGCCTCCTCACGCTGAAGCCGACCGATCAGATCACGGAGGCGGAGATCCAGGAGGCCGCGAAGCGTCACTTCGTCGGCAACATCATCGAGACGATCCTCGCGGGCCTCGGCTTCGTCGACAAGCTCCGCAGCATGACGCTCGACATCCCCATCGCCGAGGTGGCGATCTCGACCGACGCGCTCATCGGCCGCGCCAAGGAGTTCGCCGCGACCAAGCTCGAGAAGTGGATCGATCCGGTCGTGAAGTACGCGATGCGCGACCTCTACCAGATGATCTTCGCGCACCGGCAGACCGCCGTGACGAACCGCGCGCTGACGATGGAGGTCCACCTCGCGCAGCTGCCCACGGTCTTCTCGCGCATGTTCCGGAACGTGTTTTTCCCCCTCTGGGACAAGGTGATCGAGCGCACGATCGAGGGCATCACCGCCTCGCTCGCGCCGCGCCTCCCGGAGGCCGGCATGGCCCTCCTCAAGGCCCGCGAGCAGGGCGAGCAGGTCCGCGGCAAGATCGTGCAGGCGCTCGCCGCGCTCGACTCGCTGCCGGGCAAGCTGCCCGACGCCGAGTTCAAGTTCGGCAGCCCCAAGAACAGCGTCGACAAGCTCAAGAAGGACTGGAACCCGATCGTCAAGAACGCCCAGGACGCCTGGGACGCCGCCGAGATCGACGTCACCCAGGATCTGCCGGCGCTCGAGCACGACGAGCTCGAGACGGCGTTCCCGGTCAAGGACCGGGTGAAGAAGGTGCTCGTCGCCCGCGTGACGCCGGAGCACCTGAAGAAGGTCAGCCGCGAGCTGAAGTGGAAGCGTCCGAAGCCGCCCGTGCAGGGCTCGGACGCGGCCGGCTCGGGCTCGGGCAAGCCTTCGGACGTGAAGAACCAGGCGCCGCAAGGGCCTGCGGGCACGGGGTCGTCTCCGCCGCCGAGCGGCGCCGGGACGCCGAGCCAGCAGTTCCCCTACGGCGACTACCCGCTCGCCAAGGACCAGCCGATGTATGCGAGCGCGACGCCGTACGCGGGCTCGTATGCGCCGGGCGGGTCGCCCAACATGCCCATGCACAGCCCGGGCTCGTACCCGCCGCCTCCGCCGAGCGGGAACCTCTATCTGGCCAGCGCCCCGCCGAAGCAGGGTATGCCGAGCGCGCCGATCTCGAACGGCGGCGTGCCCGAGCAGACCATGCAGCTCGACAACCTGGTCTCGCCCGAGCTCCGGGATCTCGCGCAGCTCGACGTCGAAGAGACGGCCGCGCTCGACGCAGGCTCGCTCGCTTCGGTCCTCCCCCCGTTCCTCGGCCCCACGAAGAAGGTCTGATCCGAGATGGAAATGGATGCCTTCCTCAAGCAGATAAAGCCCGGCACGCTCGACCCGGTCAACCTCGACCACTACCACTTCATCTCGAGGGGAAAGGTCGAGCGGCAGCTCAACGTGCTCCGCTTCCACGGGGAGGAGCGGATCAACGAGCCTTACGATATCGACATCGAGGTCGTCGCGCCGCAGTCGATCGATCCGTTCACCACGCTCGAAGAGCAGCTCCTCGGTCACCCCAGCACGCTCGTGATGATGGAGTCCGGGGACGTCCCGCGGGTCATCCACGGCGTGGTGACCAGCTACGACGTGCTCGGCTCGCTGCACGCCGACTCGGTCCGCATCCGGATGCGCCTCTCGGCGCGCCTCAGCCTGCTCAAGCTGCGCACGCACAGCCGCATCTTCCAGGACGAGACGGTGCCGGGTGTCGTGACGACGATCCTGAAGGAGTGGGGAGTGCCCCACGTCTTCGAGCTGACCGCGAGCTACACCCCGCGGACCTACCTCACCCAATACGACGAGACCGACTTCGACTTCGTCCGCCGGATCCTCGCGCGCGAGGGCATCTTCTTCTACTTCCGGCAGAGCCACGAGGCGAACGCCGAGGAGCTCGTGATGACGGACACCGCGATGTACAAGCGGGCGCCCGGCCGGCACAACAAGCTCACGATCCGGAACGCCAACTTCGAGATCGGAGAGGGCGAGGTGGTGGAGCTGGGCGTGCGCCGCAAGATCCGCTCGACCGGCGCGCGTATCGGCGACTTCGATTTCCGTCACCCGCAGCTGCCGCTGCGCGCCCAGGAGCTGCAGGCGGACCCGAAGGGCATCCCGGGTGATCTCGGCTCCGAGCGCCTCAGCATGTACCTCTTCGGACACGAGGCCGAGCACGAGGCGTCTGCCTCCGCGCAGAAGCGCGACCAGGACGCGTCCCGCCTGCTCGAGTCCCTCCGCTCCGACGGGCTCGCCATCGTGGGGACCAGCCGCTCCCGCAAGATCGTGCCGGGGCACTCCTTCGAGCTCGAAGGTCACGCCCTCGAGCAAGTGAACCGCGACTGGGTCGCGATCGCGGTCGTGCACGAAGGCAAGACGCCCGAGTACGGCGGCGAGTCGGTGGACGTCTACCTCAACGAGTTCGAGGCGGGGCCCATCGAGACCGCCTTCCGGATGCCGCCGGAGATCCGCCGGCGGAAGATCCACGGCACGCAGACGGCCACGGTCGTCGGCGGCGGCGACGGCGAGGTCTTCACCGACTCGCAGGGCCGCATCAAGGTGCAGTTCCACTGGGATCTCGAGGGCAAGAGCGACGAGAAGTCGTCGACCTGGATCCGCGTTGCCCAGGCGTGGGCCGGCCCCGGCTTCGGCGCGCAGTTCCTCCCGCGCGTCGGCACGGAGGTCGTCGTCACCTTCCTCGACGGCGATCCGGATCGCCCGCTGGTCGTCGGTCAGGTCTACAACGGCAGCCACCCGCCGCCGTTCGGGCTACCGAACCAGAAGGCGAAGAGCGGCTTCTACACGCAGAGCACCGGCGGCGACGGCTTCAACGAGCTGTCGTTCAACGACGAGGCCGGCGCCGAGGCCATTCGCATCAAGGCCCAGCGCGACCTCGACATGCAGATCGGTAACGATCACAAGACCGAGGTCACCGGAAACTCGGTCATGCGCGTGACAGGCCACCGGACGGAGGTCGTCACGGGCAACCAGACGACGACCGTGACCGGCGGGCTCACCACGCTCGTCACCGCGCAGCAGACCACGCAGGTCCTGGGCGACGTGATCGACGCCGTCCGCGGCAACGCCGACCGGCGCGTCAGCGGGATGGACGCCATCCGCGTCGAGGGAGGCGCGCTGCGCGAGCTCTCCACCGTCGACACGTTCGTCTCGGAGGACGCGACGACGCGCGTGCGCGGCCACATGACCGCCGTCGTCGGCGACGAGGCCAAGCCGACCTCGGCGACCGTCCACGTGGAGGGCACGCTCGCCGGCTACGCCAGCAAGACGACCGAGCTCATCGCCGAGAAGGGCATCGTCTTGCGCTGCGGCGAGAGCCAGCTCCGCATCGGCCCCGATCGCGTCGAGATCATCGCGCCCAACGTGACGGTCTCGGGCAAGAAGGTCGAGGCCGGCGCGACCGATCGCCTCACCATGGTCTCGAAGGACGGCGTCGTCATCAAGTCGCGCCGCCTCCACGCCATGGGCGAGAGCTCGAGCCTGCTGCTCTTCAAGAACGCCGATCTCGGTGGCGAGCGCGTCCGCCTCAACTGCCAGATCGACGAGGCCGCGGTCGTCGCCAAGCCGAAGCCGATCACGCGCGTGAAGCTGACCGACGACACCGGCGCGCCGGCGCGCAGGCGCCGCTTCGTCATCGTCGAGGGGGACGGCAGCGAGCGCGGCGGCGTGACGGACGATCAAGGCGAGGCCGAGCTCGAGCTCGACTCCGACTCCATGATTTACTTCCCCGACGTCGACAAGCCGAGGGAGGCCTGAGCCATGCGCCCCTACGTCATTCGCCAGGGCGACTACCTCACGAAGCTCGCGCACACGATGGGCTTCGACGCAGACACCATCTGGAACCACGCAAAAAACGAGCAGATTCGCAAGAAGCGGCCCAACAAGGACCTGCTCCACCCCGGCGACATCCTCTGGGTGCCGGACGAGGCGGAGCACCGCCGCCTGCTCATCCGCGCGGGCTCGGACAACCGCTACGTCGCGCGCGTGCCGGGCGTCTACGTGGCCGTGAAGGTGACCATCGGCGGTGAGCCGCTGGTGAAGGAGCCGTTCCGCATCCTCGGCCTCGGCGAGCCCATCGAAGGCGAGACCGACGACAAGGGCTACATCCGGGCAGGTGTGCCGGTGCACGTGCGCGAGATCGAGGTCTACTTGCCTTCGCTCGACCGAACGCTTCGCCTGCGGGTGGGCGATCTCGACCCCGTGGACACCGTCAGCGGCATCAAGAAGCGCCTCATGCACCTCGGCTACTACCAACCGACCCGCGTCGGCGTGGAGAACGCCGCGGCGGACGGCGACGCCCTCGTGAGCGCCCTCAAGACCTTCCAGTCGGACAGGGGCCTCACGCCGAACGGCAAGCTCGACGAGAGCACCGCGAAGGCGCTGACGGGCGATCACGGAAGCTAAGGACCCGATCGGAAGTATCCTGGGCTGCGTTCGCCGCTGCATCCGCTCGCCCGTCGTTGCTCCTCGCTCAGATACGTCGAGTACTTCGATTCCTCGCGCCTAGGCCGCGCGGCGCTTCGGCGCCCTCGCTGACCAGGTTATTTCCGATCGGGTCCTGACCGTCTCATCGCGAGACATGTGGCGGTGACGTACCGCTCGCTGGTTAAGGTTCGCCAGGGCGTGCCGTTACCGCCTCGAGGGCAGCAACGTGCACCGACTCCTTCCCGAGCTCGTCGATCGCATCACCAAGTTTGCTACGTCCGCACTGGGGGCAACCAACGTCTCTGTCGCTCTGCGAAAGCCGGGCGACGAGGAGCCGACCACCTGGTCGTGTGGTGAGCCCCCGCCGAACGCGCTGACCAAGCGCATCATGGGCATCCGCGCCGTCGTCATCGTCGAGGACGCGCGCCGCACCGCCGACGACTGGGTCGGCGCGTACGCCGCGGCTCCCGTCCTGGTGGATGGCGAGCTCGTCGGCGGCGTCTGCGTCGCGGAGCGCGAGTCGCGACCCTGGTCCGCGCGAGACGTCGACGTCCTGCGCGAGCTCGCCGCCCTGATCAGTCACTGCTACTCGCAGCGCCGCATCGTCGACGAGCTCCTCGAGCTGTCGCACGTCGACGAGCTGACGAGCCTCTACAACCGCCGCGGCTTCAACAACCTCGGCGAGCAAGAGCTCCGCCTCGCGAGCCGCGAGCGCCGGCCTGTCGGGCTCTTCTTCATCGACCTGAACGGCATGAAGCAGATCAACGACGACCTCGGCCACGAGGAGGGCGACCGCGCGCTCGTCGACGCGGCGACGCTGCTCCGCAAGACGTTCCGCGACTCGGACGTCGTAGCCCGCCTGGGAGGCGACGAGTTTGCGGTCCTGGCCCACGACTGCTCCGAGCGCGGCGCCGACGCGGTGCGCGATCGGTTGGACGCGGCCATCGCGAACTTCAACGCCGCGGCGCTCCGCAGCTACAGGCTCTCGATGAGCGTGGGGCTCGTGACCCGAATGCCCGACGACACCCGCCCGCTCGCCGAGCTGGTCAAAGAAGCCGACGCGCGCATGTACCGCGAGAAACGCAGGAATCGTCGCGCTGCGGCCTCCGCGCTGGCCACGTCGTACACGTGGACCACGTCGCCCCTCGAGGCAGACGCCGAAACGGCCTGACCAACGGGTCATCGCGCCCGCTGCCGCCCCGTGAGGGTGGCAGCCTGCTAGACCAAGCGGACCTGGACAGTTACGCTGTTTCCATTCCGCCATGGTGGGTCGTCCGCTGACGTCGTCAGGGGCGATCGTCGGCTTCGCGCTGCTCGGGGTCGTCGGATCGTCCTGCTCGCTTGCTTTCGATCTCGGCCGAGAGCAGTGCGAGTCGTCCGCGGACTGCGCGGAGGTCGGCTTCGCGGCCACGTGCCAGAACAAGGTCTGCGTCGCCGTGGGGGACGGCGGGGGCGGTCAGGGCCAGGGCGGCCAGGGCGGTCAGGGCGGCCACGGTGGGGAAGACCCGCTCTGGGGGTGCCTGGGTGACTTTCAACCGCCCGCGCCCGAGCCGGGCGGCAAGGTCGCCTACCACTACCGCATCGAGCTCGCAGTCAACGCGGGGCAGCCCCCGCCGGGCCTCACCGTGAAGCTCTGCGGTCTGCTCGACTTCAACTGCGACTCGCCCCTCCCGCTCGACGACCCCGACGCTGAGGGCAACGTCCTGTTCGAGCTCGACGCGGACGTCGAGGCCTACCTCGACATCGCCGCGACGGATCTGAAGCCCACGCGCGCGTATCTCCCGTCTCCGCCGGTCGTGATGCCGCCCAAGGAGAAGGTCATCCGCGTCGTCCGCGACATGGAGTTCGCGAACATCGTGGCGACGAGCGGCAAGTCTTACGACCCCACCCGCGGGACGGTCATCCTGCTCACGGTCGACTGCAACGACGATCGCGCTGCGGGCGTGCGCCTCGAGACCGACGACAAAGACGTCGATTCCATCCCCTATTATTTCAAAGGCCAGCTCCCGAACTTCACCGCAACGGAGACGGACCTGCAGGGCGCGGGCGGCTGGGTGAACCTGCCGGTCGGCCTCGTGAACGCGCGCGCCTTCCACGCGGCCACGGGCAAGGCCATCGGCTCGGCCAGCTTCGAGTCGCGCGCCAACGCGCTCGCGTACGTCCCCATCGGGCCGACGGTGGGGGCGCAGTGAGCGGGCGCATCGGGAAATACCGCATCCTCGCGAGGATCGGGCAGGGCGGTATGGCCCGCGTGCTCCTCACGATGAGCGAGGGCCCTCACGGCTTCAACAAGCTCCTCGTCGTCAAGGAGCTCCGGGAGGAGCTCGCACACGACCCCGAGTTCTTGGCGATGTTCCTGGACGAGGCGCGCATCGCTGCGCGCCTCAACCACCCGAACATCGTGCAGACGTACGAGATCGCCAACGACAAGGAGCAGTACTTCATCGCGATGGAGTACCTCGAGGGGCAGCCGCTCAACGCGGTGTTCCGGCGCATCGGCCGCAAGCAGATCCCCCTCGAGATCCACCTCAAGATCCTGGCCGACGTGCTCGCGGCGCTCGAGCACGCACACGCCCTGGCGGACTTCGACGGCACGCCGCTCCACGTCGTGCACCGCGACGTGAGCCCCCAGAACGTGTTCATCACCTACGACGGGCACGTCAAGCTGGTGGACTTCGGGATCGCGAAGGCGGCGGGCGCGTCGAGCCGCACGCAAGAGGGCATCCTCAAAGGGAAGATCTCGTACATCGCCCCGGAGCAGGCGCGCTGCGAGCCGGTCGATGCGCGCGCAGACGTGTTCGCGGTCGGCCTCATGTTGTGGGAGGCGCTTGCGGGCCGCCGCATGATCCAGAAGGAGGACGAGGCGAGCGTCCTGGCGCGTCGCATGGCCGGGATGGACCCGAGCATCCGCACGGTGGTGCCCGACATCCCGAACGAGCTCGCGACGATCTGCGACAAGGCCATGGCCGGCCGCGTGGAGGATCGCTTCCAGAGCGCGAAGGATCTCCAGGAGGTGCTCGAGGCCTACCTGGCGAGGAGCGATTTTCGCGTCGGCCCCAAGGAGATCGGGCGGATCGTCGTCGACGGGTTCGCGGACGAGCGCGCGCGCATCAAGAAGTCGATCGAGCTCGCGATGAAGCAGGCGGATACGACCGCCGAGCCGATGCAGATCGAGCTCATGCCCGCGAGCCTCAAGGTGACGAGCGAGTCGTTGCCGCGCGTCTACGCGGGCGCGCCGAGCGACCCCCCCGCCGCGAACACCACCGCGCTCACCGCGGCGATGCCGCCGCCGTCGCGCGGGCGCTCCATCCTTCCTGCCGTCGCCGCCGGCTCGTTGCTCGCGCTCGTCGCGCTCGGCGTCGTGGTCTACGCGAAGCGCCCCGACACCGCCGCGGCCGGGGCGTCCAACCAGGCCCCCGCGGACGCCTCGGCGCAGACGATCGACGTGAAGATCCGCGTCCCGCAGGGGGCGACCGCCAAGCTCGACGGCGCCAGCGTCGAGCAGCCGTTCTCCGCCCGCGTCCCGAGGGACGGCAGCTTGCATCAGCTCGAGGTCTCGCAGCCCGGCTTCGAGACCGAGCGCCGCGCGCTCACCTACGACAAGGACATCGACGTCGACATCCAGCTCCGAGCCCTCGACGCGTCCGCCTCGGCGGAGCCGGTGGCGGACGCAGACCCGGAGCCCAAGACGCGATCGACCGGCGGCGGTCGACCGCGCCCCCGCGCCACGGCGGAGCCCACGACCGCGCCCGCCGATCCGCCGCCGCCCGATCCGGACACGCCCAAACACAAGCCCAAGCAGCCCAGCGTCGAGATCGACGAGCAGAACCCCTACAAGAAGGGGAAGTAGCTTCTCGGAGAAACCATGAGGTCGCGACACCAGAAGGTTCCGTCCCTGTTGGTTCACCCCCCCGGCCCCCCTCACGTCTTGAGGGGGGTGGCGGCAGGCTGCGTCGTTGCGCTGGCGATGTTTCTGTCACCCGCGGTCGCGTACGCGCAGCCCGCCGAGGCGGGCGCCGCGTTCGATCGCGGCGTCTCGTTTTTCCGCGACGGCGACTACGAGGCCGCCATGGTCGAGTTCAAGAAGGCCTACGAGCTCGATCCGAACTGGCGCGTCCTCTACAACCTCGGGCAAACGTCGCGAGAGCTCCGCGACTACGCCGCCGCGCTGACGAGCTTCGAGCGCTACCTGAGCGAAGGTGGTCAAGCCGTCGAGGCCGACCGCAAGGCGAAGGTCGAGGGTTGGGTCGAAGAGCTGAAGGGCAAGGTCGCGACGCTTCGCCTCGAGGTGGACGTGCCCGACGCCGAGGTGGCCATCGATGACATCACCGTCGGCAAGACCCCGCTCAAGACCGTCGTCGTGAACGCCGGTCGCCGCAAGGTCTCGATCACGAAGCCGGGCTACGCGCCCCTCACCCGCTTCGTGGACGTCGCCGGCACCGAGCGCAAGAACGTCACAATCCAGCTCAGCCCGCTCGGGCAGCAGGGCGGGGAGCAGAAGCCGGACGAGAGCAAGCCGTCACCGCTCGCGCCCAACGAGCAGCCGGAGGGCGCCTCTCCGTGGCCGTGGGCCGCGTTTGGCATCACCGCCGCCGCGGGCACCGTCACCGCCGTCCTGGGCGGCCTCTCGCTCTCGAAGAAGGCCACCTTCGAAGAGGAGCTCGAGAAGGTCCCCAACACCGCGACCGCCATCGACGCCGCCCGCGAGGACGCGCGCACCTTCGCGATCGCGGCGGACGTGATGGGCGGTGTCACGATCGCGGGAGCCATCGTGACAATCGTCGGCTTCGCCGTGGAAGGCTCCAAGGGCACCGTCGAGCGTGAAGCGAAGGCGCCGCTTCGGTGGATGGTCGGCCCCGGGCACATCGGTGTCCGAGGCTCGTTTTGAGGAAGGCCGCCTGCCTCGCGCTCGCCGCGCTCGCCGCGTGCCTCGACCCTACGCAGGTCACGCTCGAGATCACGACGGACGCGCCGTGCCCCGTCGATGCCGCGCTCGGGAGCCTGGTGGCGACCGGCGTCGTGGCTGGTCCGCTCGCGAAGACCGCCGCTGCGTCGGCGACGCCCGACGCCGTCTCGGACAGCTGCGACGCGGGCGAGGTCGGGACGATCGTCCTCCACCCCGATGGCGATGCGACGAGCGCCTCGGCGCTCGTCGTCGGCCTGCTCGCCGTCGACGGCGGCACGCGCACGGTGGAGGACTGCGTGCGGTTCGCCAACGACACGAGCGATCAGGCCCCGGCGCCGGAGTGCATCGTCGCCCGGCGACAGGTCGAGTTCATCGCGCACAAGCCGCTGACGCTCCCCGTCCGGCTCTACGCGGCGTGTGCGGGCGTGCGGTGTGCGCCCGGCAAGACGTGTGTGCCCGGCGCGCCGCTCGACGAGACCTCGCAGCCCTGTGTCTCCGCGACCGTCGAGTGCGACGAGACCTCCGGCGAGTGTGAAGAGCCGACGCCGCAAGGGGGCGGCGGCATGGGCGCGGGCGGCATGGGCGCGGGTGGCGAAGGCCTAGGTGGCGCGGGTCTCGGGGGAATGGGCGGCGCAGGTGGGATGGGCGGGGAGGGAGGCGAGGGCGGCCAGGGCGGCGGTCCCGTCGCGGTGCTCACGCTCCTTCCCCCGGCGCCCATGTTCTCCGACTGCGCAGCCCGGGGCGTGAGTGAAGATGGTTCTGTCATTGTAGGGCTCTCACCCGTGCTCGGGAGCCCATCGCGACCGCAGGTCTGGCGAGACGGCGCCATGCAAGAGCTGAACGCCGGGAACGGCGAAGCCAAGGAGGCCTGCGGTGACGGAAGCCATGTGATCGGCTTCCTGGCCGGGGCGCCCGGGCAGGCCATCCGTTGGAGCTACGCGGGCGGCGCGTATGGCGGGGGCGTCGCGTTCCGCATGGTCGGGTCGGCCGCGGACGTCCTCGACTGCGACGACACCGGGCAATACGCGTGGATCAACGGCTCGGGCAACACGCACCTCGTGAACATGGTGACCACGACCTCGGACAGCCGAAGTGGTGGGGCCACCGGGTTCGCGGCCGGCGGAACGAGAGGAGCCGTCATGACGACGCAAGGGACCAACACCACCGTCTACGATCTCGTCTTGGGGGCCTTCACGGACAGCTCGGTCTTGAAGGACATCGAGGTGAGCGCCATCACCGCGGACGGGACCCACGGCGTAGGCATGTCCGTGACCGGGCCCATGCAGATCTCTCTCTCTTCGCTGGCTCCGTCCCCGCTCGAGGGCGTCAACGGCGACAAGCCCCGCGCGGTCGCCTTCAATGGGAGCGAGCACGTCGCGGTCGGCGTCTGCGGAGGCAAAGCCTGCATCTGGGAGGGCACGGCGCGATATCAGCTCGAGGCCTGGCCCGCCGCGTTCGGCGCGGACTTCTCCCAGCTCGGGGCGTATTTCGAGGCCGTCGACATCAGCGCGGACGGCAAAGTCATCGTCGGCAACGGGGTGGATGGCGGGGGCACCGTGCACGCCTGGGTGCTGCGGCTGCCTTGAGCGAGCGCGTCGCGGCGACGCCTCCTGCGGCAACACCGAGCTCGAGTGTGAGTGAGGGCGTCGCGCGGGGCCGGGGGCTCACGCGGCCGCGAAATAGGCGTCGAACAGCGCGATCGCGATCTCCGGGTCGGGCAGGCCCAGCGTCTCGCAACCGACCGCAGTGTCGAGGGACGCACGCAGGTCGGCCTCTGCTGCGGCGCGCGCGCGTTGCACCTGCGCGCGGCCCTGCTCGTCGAGGTGCTCGACGAGCCACCGGTTCACGTCCTCGGCCAAGGCGGCGTGGGCTCGCTCGTCCTCGGCGACGGCGCGGAACGGAGCGCGGAGGTCGGCCGCTGCTCGCTCCGCCTGATAGGTCGCGACGAGCGCGCCGTAGGCCTCGCGCACGCAGCCCTCGACGACGTTTTCGATCGCGATCGGCAAGAGCTCGCGTACGCCCAGCTCTGCATGGCGCGGCGCGCTCACCGTGGCGCCGTACGCCCGCGCGAGCCGCTCCATCACGCGTGCGTGGCGCACCTCGTCTTGGGCGGCGTCGTTCGCGCGAAGGGCGAGCTCCTCCGGCGCCCCGTGCGCCTCCAGCTCTCGCGCGAGGCGCTGGAACGCGGGCACGCTGGCTGCTTCGAGCTCGGCCATGCACGCGAGCTCCGCTCCCACCGATGTCGTGGCTGCGGAGAGGGGCGCGCTCAAGACCAGGCCCTCGGGCTGCCTGCCGCAGGCGTGCCGACCCTGGGGATATTTCTCGAAGCCGTACGCGGCGAGCTTGCTCGACGCCACCTTGCCGTCGGAGTGGAGCTCCACCTGCTCGACCACCATTCGCACACCGGCAGCTTTCTCCTTGTAGGCGGGCGGGCAGGGGCGCTGCGGGCCAGGCATGGGGCAACACGTCGGAACGCGGGTCACCTCGATCTGGGTGTCCTCCTTCGCCCGGACGATGGTGCACACGACCAGCTCGCGCTGGGAGTCCCAGAACGCAGCTTCCTGCATCATCGGCTGATACTCGGCGGTCTGCGTGCGCTTGACGCGCGTGACGTCGACCGTCACCGTCTCCTTGTACTGGGCGCAGAGCGCCGTCGGGTTCGCCTCTGCGCCGACCGCAACGTTCGGCACCTGCGTCGGGTTGGGCTCGCCTGCCACCGTGAGATCTTCGGGCTCGGGGCTGGCCGTGGCTGTCGCCGTGGCCGTGGCGAGGGTGCCCGTCGCGGACGACGTACCCACGAGCGAGTCGGACGAGTGTGCCTCGGGTGATCGCTGACAGCCCGCGAGCACGAGCATCACGGCGCGGGTGATGCGGAGATCGACGGGCGAGGAAGATGAGGCGCGCATCGACGCAGTGTAGCGCCGGCCGCGCGCGCACGGCCGTTCGGTGTGGCCCGCTACGCCGTCTTCAAAAGGCGCCGGCCAGCCAGGTAGCTGCTGATGCTGCGCGCGGCGCGGCGGCCCTCGGCGATGGCCCAGACGATGAGCGAGGCGCCGCGACGGGCGTCGCCCATGGCGAAGACGCCGGTGCCGCTCGTGGTGCCGTTGTCGTCGGCGGCGATGCGGCCGCGCGCGTCGAGCTCGACGCCGAGCGCGGCGTAGAGCGCGCTCGGCTCGGGGCCGAGGTAGCCGGTGGCGACGAGCACGAGGTCGGCGTCGTAGGTGATCTCCTCCCCGGTCGAGACCATCGCGCCGTTCGACCACTCGACGCGCTCGGCGACGAGGCGCGACACACGGCCGTTTGCTCCCTCGATGCGCAGGGTGCGGATCGCGAACGCGCGCTCCCCGCCTTCTTCGTGGGCGGGCGAGACGCGGTAGATGTTGGGCCACGTGGGCCACGGGTCGTCCGCGCCGCGCGCCTCCGGCGGTCGGGGCGCGATCTCCAGCTGCAGCACCGAGAGCGCGCGCTGGCGGTGCGCGGTGCCGAGGCAGTCGGCCCCCGTGTCGCCGCCGCCGAGGATGACGACACGTTTGCCCTCCGCGCTGATGCGGAGAAGCTCCGGGATGGAGTCACCCGCTTGCACCCGGTTCTCTTGCTCGAGGTAGGTGAGCGCGAGGTGCACGCCGGGCAGGTCGGCTCCGGGTACGTCGAGCCCGCGCGGCAGGAGGGCGCCCGTGGCCAGGCCGACGGCGTCGAAGCCCTCGCGCAGCTCGGCGGCCGTGAGGTGGCGGCCGACCTCGACGCCGCATCGGAAGACGACGCCCTCTTTTTTCATCTGGTCGAGGCGCCGGTCGAGGATCGCGCGGTCCATCTTGAAGTCGGGGATGCCGTAGCGGAGCAGGCCTCCCGGACGGTCCGCCTTCTCGAACACGACCACGTCGTGGCCTTCGCGGGCGAGCTCCTGCGCGCAGGCGAGGCCGGCGGGGCCCGAACCGACGACGGCGACGCGGCGGCCCGTACGGGAGACCGCAGGCTTCGGCTCGTACCAGCCTTCGGCGAAGCCGCGCTCGGAGATCTCCAGCTCCACCTGCTTGATGGTGACCGGGTCGGCGTGGATGCCGAGCACACACGAAGCCTCACACGGAGCGGGGCACAACCGTCCTGTCATTTCGGGGAAGTTGTTGGTCTCGCCGAGGCGCGCGGCGGCCTCTTCGAAGCGCCCGCGGTAGACGAGGTCGTTGAAGTCGGGGATGAGGTTGCCGAGCGGGCAACCCTGGTGACAGAAGGGGATCGCGCAGTCCATGCAGCGCGAGGCCTGCGAGCGCAGCTTCTCTTCCGGGAAGGGCTCGTAGATCTCGCGAGAGTCCTTCACGCGCTCCTCCTTGGGGCGCTTCTCGGGCGTCTCGCGATCGATCTCCAGAAAGGCGGTCGGCTTGCCCATGGTGCTACTCCGCGGCGACGCCCCGCGCCGAGGCGGGAGGCTCGAGGGTCTGCGCGCGGCCCTCGCTCGCCTTCTTCAGGGCGAGCTCGTAGTCGAGCGAGATGATCTTGGTGAACGTCGGCGGCGCCGCGTCCCACCCCTGGAGCAGCTGCTTGGCGACGGTGCTGCCCGTGCGCTCCGCGTGCTCGGCCACGAGGACGCGGATGAGCTCGAGATCGGTCTCGGCCACGGGCCGGATGCCGACCATGCTCGTGTTGATGCGCGGCGCGAGCTCGTCCGCCTCGCCGAGGAGGTAGGCCACGCCGCCGCTCATCCCGGCGGCGAAGTTGCGGCCGACGCTGCCGATGACCACGACGACGCCGCCGGTCATGTACTCGCAGCCGTGATCGCCCACGCCCTCCACCACGGCGGACGCGCCGCTGTTGCGGACCGCGAAGCGCTCGCCCACCCGGCCGCGCAGGAAGGCCTTGCCGGAGGTCGCGCCGTAGAGGATGACGTTGCCAGCAATGACATTTTTGTCAGCGTCAAAGCGCGCGCTCGTGGGCGGGAAGACGGCCACGGTTCCGCCGGAGAGGCCCTTGCCGACGTAGTCGTTGGCGTCGCCCTCGCAGAGGAGCGTGATCCCCGGGGGCAAGAACGCGCCGAGGCTCTGCCCGGCGGAGCCTTGCAGCTCGAAGACGATGGTCCCCTCCGGCAGGCCACGCGCGCCGTGGCGGCGGGTGACCTCGCTCCCGAGGACCGTGCCGACGGCGCGATCCTGGTTGGTGATCGGGAGGCTCGCGCGGACCTTCTCTCCGTAGAAGAGCGCGGGCTCGGCGAGGTCGAGCATCCTCTTGTCGAGCGGACGGACGACCGTGGGGCCGGGCGCGCGAGTCCGCGAGCGGAGCGCAGGCGCCTCGACCCCGGGCGCCGGCGCGAGGTGACCGGCGTCGAGCACGCGTGAGAAGTCGATGCTCCTCGCCTTGGCGCCGCCGGGCGCGAGCGCGTCGATCATGGAGAGTCGAACCGACGCGGGCGCGCTCGAGAGCTTCGGCTCGAGCAAGTCCACCCGACCGATCGCTTCGTCCAGGGTGCGGAAGCCTAGAGCGGCGAGGCCCATGCGCACCTCCTCTGCGATGAAGCGGAAGAAGCTGACCACGTGCTCGGCGCGGCCCTGGAAGCGCTCGCGGAGGTCCGGGTTCTGCGTGGCGATGCCGACCGGACAGGTGTCGAGGTGGCAGACGCGCATCATCACGCAGCCCATGACGACCAGCGGCGCGGTGGCGAAGCCGAACTCCTCCGCGCCGAGCAGCGCGGCGACGAGCACGTCCCGCCCGGTGCGCATGCCGCCGTCCACCTGGAGCACGACGCGGTCGCGCAGGTTGTTCATGACGAGCGTCTGCTGCGCCTCGGCGAGGCCGAGCTCCCAAGGGCCGCCGGCGTGTTTGATCGACGTGAGCGGGCTCGCGCCGGTGCCGCCGTCGTGCCCGGCGACGATGACGACGTCGCTCTTGGCCTTGGCGACGCCGGCGGCGACCGTGCCGACGCCGACCTCGGCCACGAGCTTCACGCTGATGCGGGCGCGGCCGTTTGCGGCGCGCAGATCGTAGATGAGCTGGGCCAGATCCTCGATGGAGTAGATGTCGTGGTGCGGCGGCGGGCTGATGAGCGAGACGCCCGGCGTGGCGTGGCGCACCTCGGCGATCCACGGGTAGACCTTGTTGCCCGGGAGCTGGCCGCCTTCGCCCGGCTTGGCGCCCTGGGCGATCTTGATCTGCAGCTCGTCCGCGTTGACCAGGTAGTTGCTGGTGACGCCGAAGCGCGCGCTCGCGACCTGCTTCACCGCGCTGCGGCGGCTGTCGCCGTTTGCGTCGGGCACGAAGCGCCGCGCGTCCTCGCCGCCCTCGCCGCTGTTCGAGCGCGCCCCGATGCGGTTCATCGCGATGGCGAGCGTCTCGTGTGCCTCCGCGCTGATCGAGCCGTAGCTCATCGCGCCCGTGACGAACCGCGGCAGGATGCTCTCGATCGGTTCGACCTCTTCGAGCGGCACGGGCGTGCGCGCGTCCGTCCGGAGGCGGAGCAGGCCACGCAGCGTGCAGAGCCGCTCGGCGGACTCGTCTATCGCGCGGGTGTACTCGCGGAAGATCTCGAACTTGCGCGTGCGCGTCGCGTGCTGGAGCTTGAAGACCGTCTCCGGATCGAAGAGGTGTCGCTCGCCCCCGCGGCGCCACTGGTATTGACCGGCCACCTCGAGCGGCAGGGTGGCCGAGCGGTAGGCGCGCGCGTGGTGCGCGAGAACGTCGCGTGCGATCTCGCGGGCGCCGATGCCGCCGATGCGCGAGGGCGTGAGGGTGAAATACCGTTCGACCAGCTCCTTCGAGAGGCCAACCGCCTCGAAGATCTGCGCGCCGCGGTAGCTCGCGATGGTGCTGATGCCCATCTTGCTCATCACCTTCACGACGCCCTTCTCGACGGCCGCGAGGTAACGCGCGCGCATCTCCGCGTCGGTCAGGTCCAGAGGGGCGAGGCCCTGTTTCTGGAGGAGCGGCAGCGCGTCGAGCGCGAGGTAGGGACAGATGGCGCTCGCGCCGTAGCCGATGAGCATGGCCGCGTGGTGCACCTCCCGCGCCTCGCCCGTCTCCACGATGAGGGTGACGCGCGTTCGCTTGCGCTCGCGGACGAGGTGGTTGTGCAACCCGGCGACGGCGAGCAGGCTCGGGATGGGGGCGCGCGACTCCGACACGCAGCGATCCGACAGGAGCAGCACCTTGGAGCCGTTGGCGATGGCGTTGTCCGCCTTGGCGAAGAGCGCGAGGAGCGCAGGCTCGAGGCCCTCGTCGCCCTCCTCCGCGGGGAAGGTCATGTCGAGCACGGTGAGCCCGTGCGGGCCGCCGCCGCGCAGCCGCGCGAACTCGCCGGCGTCGAGGAAGGGCCGATCGATGAGGACGAGGTGACAGCTCTCGGGCTGCGGATCGAGGAGGTTGCCCTCCGGGCCGATGGCCGTGCCGAGCGACGTCACGAGCTTCTCGCGGATGGCGTCGAGCGGCGGGTTCGTCACCTGCGCGAACAGCTGCTGGAAGTAGTCGAAGAGCGAGCGCGGCTTGTCCGACAGGACCGCGAGCGCCGCGTCGTTGCCCATCGAGCCGATCGCCTCTTCACCCTTGGTGGCCATCGGCGCGAGCAGGATGCGCACGTCTTCGTCGGTGTAGCCGAACGCGGCGAGCGCCTGATCGAGCTCCTTGCCCTCCACCCGCGGAGGCGGCTCGGCGGCCGGTAGGCTGGCGAGCGGGACGAGGTTCTTCTCCGTCCACTCCAGGTAGGGCCGCTCGGTCGCGATGCGCGCCTTGATCTCCGCGTCGGGCACGATGCGCCCCTCCGACAGGTCGAGGAGGAACATGCGGCCGGGGCCGAGCCGGCCCTTCTCGACGATGCGCTCGGGAGGCACGTCGAGCACGCCCGTCTCCGATGCGAGGATGACGCGATCGTCATTCGTGACCCAGAAGCGCCCCGGCCGGAGGCCGTTGCGGTCGAGCACCGCGCCGATCTGCGTGCCGTCGGTGAAGCAGACGCAGGCGGGGCCGTCCCACGGCTCCATCAGGCAGCCGTGGTACGCGTAGAAGGCCTTGAGCTCGCGGCTCATCGCCGCGTCGTGCTCCCAGGCCTCGGGCAACATCATCATCACGGCGTGTGGGAGCGAGCGGCCGCCCATCACCAGCAGCTCGAGCACGCTGTCGAGGCAGGCGGAGTCGCTCAGGCCCTCGTGTACGATCGGGAAGATCTTCTCGAGATCGGCGCCGAAGAGCGGCGAGGAGAGCAGCGCCTCCCGCGCGCGCATCCAGTTCACGTTGCCACGCAGCGTGTTGATCTCTCCGTTGTGCGCGATGAGACGGTAGGGGTGGGCGAGCTCCCAGCTGGGGAAGGTGTTCGTGGAGAAGCGCGAGTGGAAGAGGCAGAGCGCGCTCTCCGTCCGCGGATCGTCCAGATCGCTGAAGTAGTCGCGGAGCTGCCCCGGCGTGAGCATGCCCTTGTAGACGAGGGTCTTGTTCGACAGCGTGGGCAGGTGGAAAAACTGCCTGTCGTCGATGCCGCTCGACTTGATCGTCGATTGGAAGCGCTTGCGGACGACGAAGAGCTTTCGCGAAAACGCCGCTTCATCCAGCGTGTCGGCCGGCGCGACGAACACGTGATCCATCATCGGCTCGACCATGCGCGCCGTGCGGCCGAGGCTCCGGTTGTCCGTCGGGACGCGGCGCCAGCCGAGGAGCTTCAGCCCCTCCTGGCGGACGATCATCGCGAAGATGAGCTTGGCGAGCGCGCTCGCTTGCGCGTCTTGTGAGCCCAGGAAGAGGCCGACGGCGTATTGCCCGGCCGCCGGCAGGCTCGCCAGGGGCTTCCGATCTTCGGGCGACTCGATGCGGCCGAGCGCACACTCGCGATCGAAGAGCCGGTGTGGGATCTGGATGAGCACGCCAGCGCCGTCGCCGGTGTTGGCCTCGGCCCCGGTCGCGCCGCGGTGCTCGAGCTTCTCGAGCGCGCGGAGGCCTTCGTCCACGATGGCGTGGGACGCCTGCCCCTTCAGGTGGGCGAGGAAGCCGACACCACACGCGTCATGCTCGAGGCGCGGATCGTACAGAGCAGGCGTTTGGTACTGCGGGCGCACTGACGCAACGCAGTATGACGCGTGACGCGACGTGGCGAAAGCGAAAAGGTGTGGCGAGCGGGCAGCTGCCGGGCCGCTCGCCGCTCAAGAAAAAGCCTGCACGCCGGGCAGGATGGGAAACCGAGGAAGGCTGCGCGAGACCCGCTGCCGGGAGGGCACCGAGACGAGCCGCCATTCGGGCAAAACGACAGCGGTCAGCGGCCCGCCGTGGACGCAGCCGGTGTCGATCCCGGCGGCGTGCTCCCCGACGAAGGCGCGGTCGAGGACCGTGTGGCCGAAGATGACGCGCTCCGGTCCGGTCCAGAGCGAGGCCCAGAACCGGTGGGTCGCAGGGGCGCGTGAGGGCCAGTAGCTCTTGCGCTCCGGCGGGGCGACACATTGCGCGTGCAGGAGGTGGTACGGGTCCTGTCCGGCCATGGGCACACCGGGCATGACGCCCGCGTGCACGACGACGGCGCCATGTTCGACCAGCGCGATGCGCGTCGGCAGCGTCGCGAACCAATCGAGGTGCTCCTTCCCGAGGAGCGCGCGCGTGCGCGCGTGATCGGGCGAGAGGGAGCTCGCCGGCTTGTGCCGCGTCCCCAGGTGTTTCTCCTCGTGATTGCCGAGCACACATTCGTGCTTCATCGCGAGCTCGACGCACTCGCGGGGCGCGGGGCCGCGATCGACGAGATCGCCGACGAAAATGACGCGGTCGCCCTTCGACGGGCCGACAGCTTCGAGAAGGTCCAACGCCTCCTCGAAGCATCCGTGAAGGTCTCCTATGACGACCGTGTGTGCCACGGCGCCGACCGACGCTCGGCCGGAGGAGGCCTGACACCGGCGCGGGCCGGGCTTGCCTGCGGGCCGCGGGCCGTGCAAAAGGTCCGCACCATGAGGTCCGCTCTCGCGTTCGTGCTCTGTGCCCTTCCCCTCCTCGTCGCTTGTGAGGCTCCCCCGCCGGAGCCGAGCGCCGGCTCGGCCAAGAAGGACCCGGCTGGCCCCACGGGCGTGAAGTCGGCCGCGACCGGCCAGGGCGCGACCACCGCGACCGCGCAGGCCGTCGCGAAGGGGCCGTTCCCCGAGTCGACCAACCCCGCGATGACGGACCCGTCGAAGGCGACCGAGAAGGCGCCCGAGAAGTTCACGGTGAAGTTCGAGACGACCGCCGGCGACTTCAACGTCGAGTGCACGCGCGAGTGGGCGCCGAACGGCGTGGACCGCTTCTACAACCTCGTGAAGATCGGCTTCTTCGACGACGTCTCGCTCTTCCGCGCCGTGAAGGGCTTCGTCGTGCAGTTCGGCATCCATGGTAACCCCGAGGTGAGCGCGAAGTGGCGTGACGCCCAGCTCCCGAAGGACGACGTGAAGGGCTCGAACTCCCGCGGGATGCTCACCTACGCGATGGCCGGCTCGCCCGACACGCGCACCACGCAGCTGTTCATCAACCTGAAGGACAACGCGAACCTCGACGGCATGGGCTTCGCGCCGATCTGCAAGGTGACCGACGACGGCATGGCCTCGGTCGACAAGATCTTCATGGGCTACGGCGAGAAGCCGAGCAAGGCGCAGGGCACCATCCAGATGCAGGGCAACAAGTTCCTCCGCCAGAGCTTCCCCGAGCTCGACTACATCAAGACCGTTCGCCTCGTCGGTGACGACGCGGCCCCGGCGAGCTCCGCGAGCGCCGGACCCGCTCCGAGCGCGAGCGCCGCCCCGAGCGCGAGCGCCGCCCCGAGCGCGAGCGCCGGAAAGAAGGAAGAGAAGAAGAAGTAACGGATCGGAGGGGGGGAGCGCGCTACAGATCGCGGCGATAGCCCCGGGAGCAACGGGAGCCACGGATCTGGCTGTCGTCGCGGACGAAGCCGTTGGCCTCGTAGAAGGCGATGGCTCGCGTCATCTCGTGGACCGTGTCGAGCACGATGTGTTTGGCGCCGCGCTCACGCGTCCATCGGAGGGCTTCGTCGAGGAGCTTCTGCCCGATCCCGAGGCCACGAGAGGCGGGGTGGAGGTACATCTTCCGGAGCTCGTAGGTGGCCTCGCCGACGGGAAAGACTCCACACGTGCCGCGGATCTCACCTCCGGCGCGCGCGACCCAGAAGGCGCCGCCGCGGGCTTCGTACGAGGCCGGAAGATCGTGCAGCTCGGCGTCGGTCGCCGACCCCTGGCCGAAATCGAGCCCGAACTCGGCGAGGACCTCACGCACGAGCTCGATCACGGCGGGGACGTCGTCGGCATGAACGGGACGGATCTCGACGTCGGTCATGGGCGGAGGATGCGGCGCTCTTCGCCGGCAGTCTACGCTGCCGCACGCCCGATGGGCGGCGTGGGATCACCTTGCACGAGGCGGGCTCCGAGGTCGCCGTTCGCGCGGAGGATCGCGAGGACCCAGCGCTCGACCGAGGACAGCGACGCGCGGCGCCCCACGCCCTCGACCACACGCGCGGAGGGACGCTCGAGCCGGCCTTCGAGGAAGAGGTCGAAGATCGTCGGGTGGACGTAACACCGCCGGCAGACCGCGGGCGTGTTGCCGAGGCGCTCCGACACCTCTCGGACGGCAGCGACGATGTCCTTGTTGGTGCCCGGGCCGTCGCGCGCGGCGCGCTCCGCGAGCGCACACGCCGTCAGGACGGTGCCCGCCCACGTGCGGAAGTCCTTCGCCGTGAAGTCGCCCGCGATGGAACGGATGTACGCGTTTACGTCGTCGGCCTCGACGGTGCGTCGCTCGCCCTGATCGTCGACGTATTGGAAGAGGATCTGGCCCGGGAGGTCGTGGCAGCGCTGGACGATCCGGGCGAGCCGCCGATCCTCTACGGTCACGACGTGGTCCTTTCTGCTCTTGCCGCGGAAGCGGAAGAGCAGCTTCGACCCACACACGTCGACGTGCCTCGAGCGGAGCGTCGTCAGGCCGAAGGAGCCGTTGTCGCGCGCGTACTCCTCGTTGCCCACGCGGATCAGCGTGATCTCGAGGAGGCGCACCACCGTCGCGAGCACCTTGTCTCGGGCGAGCCCCGGCAAGCTCAGGTGTGTATCGACCCGGGCGCGGATCTTCGGGAGCGCCGCGGCGAACGCGAGGACGTGGGCGTATTTGTTCTCCTCGCGGATCTCGCGAAAGCGCGCGTGATACCGGTACTGCTTGCGTCCGCGCGCGTCGCGTCCGGTGGCCTGGATGTGGCCGTGTGGGGAGGGGCAGATCCAGACCGAGCGCCAGGCGGGCGGGATCGCGAGCCGGCGGATCCTCTCGAGGGTCGCGGCGTGCCGGACCGCAGCGCCGCTCGCGCTCACATAACGAAAGCCCCTCCCCGCGCGAACACGCCGGATGCCCGGTCCGGCGTCGTCCACGTAGAGGCATCGGGCGACACGCGCGCTCTCGAGTGGATCGAGCGCCACGCCTCGCCCTGCGCCGGATCGCTCACCAGCTCGTGTCCTTTGCGCCATGGGGCTCGTGCCGAGGCCTCCTCGGGTGCCGGCGCTGCATCGCGTGTGCCGGGGGCTCGAGCGCCACCTTGACAGTCAGCACATTGACAGTGCCCACTGTTACGGTTATAACAGGTACCGTTATGACTGTGACAGATGCCCTGCCGCTCTCGGCTATGCTCGGGTCCGAAGAAATGAGCGACCAACGGGCGAGCTCCGAAGGACGCGAGCTCACCATCGACGAGCTCGCGACGGTCACGCGGGTCCCCAGCCGGACGATCCGCTTCTACCAGTCGGAGGGGGCGCTCCCGAAGCCGACGATCAAGGGGCGCGTGGCCTATTACGGGGACGCTCACGTCGAGCGGCTCGCGCAGATCACGACGCTGCAGGACCGCGGGCTCCAGATCAAGGCCATCCGCGACGTCCTCGCGCAGGCCGAGAAGGGAGAGTTCTCCCTCCAGGAGTGGCTCGGCTCTCACGATCAGCTGTCCTCGCCGTGGGCGGGCGATCGGCCGAAGGTGATGACCGCCGACGAGATCCAGACCGAGCTCGATGGACGCCGGCCGGGCCTGCTCGGCGATCTCGTCCGCGTCGGTCTGGTCACGCGAAAGGGAGACGCGTACCTCGTCGAGAGCCCGGCGCTCTTCGGTCTGGCGCTCCGCCTCGAGCGCGTGGGGATGCCGCTGGAGAACGTCCGCGACGCCTTCAAGCTCCTGAACAAACACCTCGGCCGGCTGGCCGACGACCTCACGAGCTACTTCATCAAGAACGCCGACGCGCTCGGTGAAAACGTCGACGACGCCTACGACGAGCTGCGTCCGGTCAGCCTCGAGGCCGTCCGCGTGATCTTCGCTCGCGAGATGGAGCGGACGACGCGCAAGGCGACCGAGTCCGGCGCCGCCGCCGTGCTCTCGAGGCGCAAGCGCGAGAAGAAAAAGAAGCCGACGTAACCGGCTCGAGCGCTCGCTCGAGCCCGAGAAAGGACTCTCATGAATGCCGTCGTTTCGCGGCTCGTGGCCGCGCTTTGTCATCCGTTCACGATCGACGACTACGTCGCGCTCGCGTCGCCGCTCTGGTCGAGCGGCGAGGTTCGCGCCCGCGTGGTCGAGGTTCGAAGAGAGACACACGACGTCGCCACCCTCGTGCTCCGACCCAACGCGCGCTGGCGCGGCCACCGGGCGGGACAGCACGTCGCGCTCACCGTCGACGTCCGCGGCGTACGAAGGACGCGTTTCTTTTCGGTCGCGAGCGGCGAGGTGGCGGAGGACGGGACCATCGAGCTCACCGTGAAGGCTCGCCCGGGCGGCGAGATCACGCCGTCTCTGATCTCCGGCGCCTTGCGCGGCGCGATCGTCACGCTCTCGCAGGCGTCGGGCTCCTTCGTGTTGCCCGACGTCATGCCGGAGCGGACGCTCCTCCTGAGCGGCGGCAGCGGGATCACGCCGGTGATGTCGATGTTGCGGACGTTGGCGCAAGCAGGCGCTCGGGACGAAGTCACGTTCGTGACCTGGGCGCGCTCGGAGGCCGACGTGATCTACCGGGAAGAGCTCACGCGGCTCGCGCGGGAGGCAGGCCCAAAGGCGCGTGTCCTCGTTCGATTGGGGCCGTTCGACGCGGCCGCGCTGGCGGAGATCGTCCCCGACTTCGAGACCTGGGACACGTGGGCGTGTGGGCCAGCCCCCTTCCTCGAGGCGGTGGGCGCGGCGTTCGAGGCTCGCGAGCCGGGCGCAGGCGAGCGGCTCCGGACCGAGCGGTTCTCCCTGGATCGAGGGGCGGACACCTCCGGTGAGAACGAGGTCACCTTCACGCGGTCCGACAGGCGCGCGCGCGGCGGCGGCTCGCTCCTCGGCCTCGCCGAGCGAAGCGGCCTGACGCCGGAGACCGGTTGTCGGATGGGGATCTGTCGGACCTGCACGTGCCGGAAGATCTCCGGCACCACACGCGACCTCCGCACGGGCGCGCTCTCCACCGACTCGGACGTGGACGTCCAGCTCTGCGTCAGCGAGCCCGTGGGTCCCGTCGCGCTCGACCTCTGAAAGGACAATCATGAGCACGAAGACCCTCTCCCCTGCGGAGCTCGAGGCGTTTGGCGCCGAGCTCGACGCGTTGCTCGTTCGCACGAAGGCCGATCTCGGCGAGCGAGACGCCCGCTACATCCGGCGCACGGTCCGTCTCCAGCGCGGGCTGGACGTCGCCGGCCGCGCCCTGCTCTTCGCGAGCGTGTTTCCGCCGGCGTGGGCGCTGGGCACCGCGGCGCTCGCGGCGGCGAAGATCATCGAGAACATGGAGATCGGCCACAACGTACTGCACGGCCAATACGACTTCGCCAACGACCCGAAGCTGTCGTCGACGAAATACGAATGGGACAACGTGTGCCCCGCCGATCAATGGCGGCACTCGCACAACTACCTGCACCACACGTTCACCAACGTGCTCGGCGTCGACGAGGACCTCGGCTATCGCCTCCTGCGTGTCACCGAGGGCCAGCCCTGGAAATGGTCCACCACGCTCCAGCCCGTCTACACCGCTGTGCTCGCCGCGCTCTTCCAATGGGGCGTCGCCGCTCACGACGTCGACATCCGCCGCTACCTCTTGCACCCCGAGGAGCGGACCGAGGAGGACCGCAAGAAGGTCGCGGGCATCCTGAAGAAGGCGCGCCGCGGGCTGCTCAAGGACTACGTGCTCTTCCCGCTCCTCGCGGGCCCGTTTGCTCTACCCGTGCTGGCCGGCAACCTGGTCGCGAACCTCGCCCGAAACATCTGGGCGTTCGCCGTCATCTTCTGCGGGCACTTCCCCGCCGGCACCTCGACCTTCACGCCCGATGCGCTCGAGAACGAGACGCGCGGGGGCTTCTACTTCCGGCAGATCTCGGGCTCGGCCAACTTCGACGGATCGAGGCTCCTCCATTTCCTGAGCGGTCACCTGAGCCACCAGATCGAACACCACCTCTTTCCGGAGATCCCCGCGCACCGGTACCCCGAGATGGCCCGCGAGGTCCGCGCGATCTGCGAGAAATACGGCGTCGCCTACAACACGGGCTCGTTCGGTGGGCAGCTCTGGAGCGTGATGAAGAAGATCGTCCGCCTCTCGCTTCCGACGCGAGGGGAGGCGGGGCGCCTGCCGGCGTTCTCGCGGGGGTGACCGCCTGGCTCCGTGCCATTGAGACGTTTCTCGCTGGTCGGCGACGCTCGAAGGCGGCATAGTCTCCGGGCCGGAGAGGGGGGGCATCCTCGACCGCGTCCTCGACGCCGGCTTGAGGCTATTGAATGGAATTTCCGACCGTCGAGATCTCGGCCAGCGAGCGCCGAGAGGGGGTGCTCGAGCCGGGGACGCTCGAGCGTGCGAGCGAGCTGTTCGAACGTTGGGGCTCGGTCCGGCTGCTGCACGTCTTCGATCCGGACTTCGTACGAGCCCTCGCGGAGCACTACCGCCGGCGCTACTGGGCGAAGCTGATCGAGACCGCCAAGCCGGACGGAAGGCCGCTGTTCACGCCCAGCATCGAAGGACCGTTCGCTGACGCTCGGTACCTCACCCCGCCGATGGTGTGGCCCCTCGTCAAACGCGCGCTCGGGGATGACTGCGTGCTCGGTGCGTTCGGATCGGTGGTGTCCTTCCCCGGGGCCCCGGACCAGTTCGTGCATCGTGACTCCGAGTCCCTCTACGACGACTACTCGGTCGACGTTCGGCTCCCTCCCTATGCGCTGACCGTGCTGTTTCCGCTGGTGGATGCGGATGACGAGACCGGCGCCACGCGCGTTTGGCCGGGTACCCATCGCGTGCCCTCCTTCGAGGAAGCGCAGCGCATGCCTTCGGCGAGCCCCGAGCTGCCCGCCGGCTCGGCGCTCATGACCGACTCGCGAACCCTCCACGGGGGTTCGGCGAACCGCTCTCGGAACGTTCGTCCCGTCGTGTACAACGCGTACCACCGGAGCTGGTATCGCGATCGAGGTGGCTACGAGGACCGGCCGCCGGTTCACCTGGGGATAGTCGACCAGCTCCGTTTGCCGGCCGAGCGCCGCCCGATGTTCCGGATCCCGGTCGAGTCATCGTCGCTGGACCGATTCATCTGGGAAGCGAAGCGGCTGACGGCCAGGGTCAAGAGCAGCGACTCGCTCCGAAGGCTCAAGCAGCTCGTGCCGATGAGAGGTGCCCGATGAGCCTGACGATCATCAACGGCGGTGTTCCCACCCTCGAGCTCGACCCTGGCGCGACGCCGAACGGCGAAGTCAATGCGGGGAGGGCAGACGTGGTCACTGCAGCCAAGGCTGCGTTCGAGGAGCACGGCTGCATTCGGCTCGTCGGGGCCTTCCCTCCGGATCAGATGCGCGCCCTACGTCGCGAGACCGAAGAGCGATACTCGCGTTATTTTCCCGAGAGGTACTACGCGGACGCGCGGAAGCAGGGCGACCGCCGCACGCTGGTCACGCTGGAGCTCGACGGGGGCTTCGGCAGGCCGACGTTCTACGCCAACCCGTGGGTCTACTCGATAGCGGCGAGCATCCTCGGCGACTCGTTCATCCTCGGGCACCTGGCGCTCATCCTGTCTCGCCCCGGATCGGAGGATCAGTTCGTCCACCGCGACACCCCGAGCCTGTTCGGGAACGGCCACTACGACGCGTTCATGCCGACGGTTGGGGTGGCGATGGTGCTGCCGCTCATCTCCCTCGACGGCAACAACGGAGGTACGCGCGTCTGGCCGGGGACCCATCGGGTCTCCAGCGACGACGAAGCGCGCGCCAGGCCCTCGGTCGTGGTGGAGCTTCCGCTGGGCGGCTGTCTGCTCTTCGACGTGCGCACGATGCATGGCGGAATCGGCAATCGATCGGACTCGATGCGCAGCATCATCTACGGCGCGTACCACCGAAAGTGGTTTCGTGACTGGGACGGGTTCGATCAGCAGGCCCCGATCAGCCTGAGCGCGCGTGCCTTCGCAGAGGTGCCGCCCGAGCTGCGGCACCTCTTCGCGTGGCGCTTCGACGAATACGGACGCTGGCGCCGCCGGAACGCCATCGAGCGCGTGGTGAGCCGGCTACCGCCCGGGCTCGTTGTCGGGGCGCGACGCCTGCTCCGCATCTCGGGATCGAGCTGAGCGTCGAGCCGCGCGGAGGGCGCGGTCCCTCTCTCCCTGGTACGAGATCGTGCCATGGCCCCGAGTGGTGCCGGTCCCACGCTGTAGCCCCACCGTGCTTCGTCGCTGGGACCGCCCGTGGCGGTGGCTGCGCTCCGGCGCGCCGCTTGCACGAGGGCCGCCGAGATTGTTGTACCCTCGGCCGTTCGCCATGAGCTCCGAAACGGGTGAGCCCGACGCATCGAAGTCTCGCCGTATCGTCGTCACATCGCCCTCCGGTCTGCCCGTTACGGCGTGGGTCTGGCCCGGGAGAGAAGGAGGGCCCGAGGGGATCGCGATCGCGCGCATGACGCTCCGCAGTCAGGGAGACGTTTGGGTGCGTGCCGAAGCGCAGGCCCCGCTGCCGGCAGACCCGTCCGCGCTGCTCGGGATTGCGGTCGGCGGCGAGCTCCGAACACGCGTGACCCTCCCCGAGGCCGACGCCTTCGTGACCGGTCCCATCGCGCACGACGCCGAGATTGTGTTCCCCGAGCGAGGGGCGCGCGTCGCGCGCCTCGCTGGTGGGCGCGCGACGTTGATCGGCACGGGCCCGAGCGGAACCCACAGCGCTCATTTCGAGATCACCGCGCTCCGGCGTGTGGCCAGCAGCCACCTCGCGCTGGATCTGCGCGCGACGTTCCGCTGGGCCGAGCTCGATCGCACGCGGCTTCTGCTCGCGATCGACGACACGTCGAACATCGACGAGCAGGGCACCTTGACGACGCCGGGGACGCCCTCGGGCGCGGCGCTACCCTTCCACGGCCAGCCGGCGGCCGCGCCGTCGAGCCACGCGCGGCCTTCGGGGGGCCTGCCGTTCGCCGCGACGGGCCACTCGGCTCCCGCCGTCGCTGCGCCGCCGAGCTCCGCGCCGCCGATCTCGATGCCGACGGCGGCGCGCCCGGTCCCGCCGCCGCCGCCGATCGTCGTCGTGCCCGCCGTTCGAGCCGAAAGCGCGATCGAGGCCTCGAATCGTGCAGCGGGGACCCGGCCGGATGGTGCGGCCGCTCCGAGCACCGAGCCGCCACGCGCGCGCGCCCTCGACCTCCTCTGGTTCGATCCGGCCGCGGGCCCGCGACTCCGGGCGCAGGCAGCGTGGCGCAAGCTCTTGCGGACCGCCGAGGCCGAGCCGGTCGAGCGCGACGACGTGTTGCTCGAGACGACCGCGGACGTCGAGACGCGGTGGGCCGTGCTCGAGATCATGATCCGAGCGGAGGTGCGCTCGGTCGCCGGCTGGCCTGCGCTTCTGACCGAGGCGTTTGCCTCCCGCGGCGGGCTCCGCGAGCCGCTCGCGCTCGCCCGCGGGACGCTGCGGCCGGACTTCGAGCCGCTCGCGGTGCTGGCCGCGACCTGCGCCGCGACCCGCGTCGTGGCGCGACAGGACGCGCGGCTCGAGCCGGTGTGGAAGAGCGCGTTCGAGCTCTCGCGCGACGCTGACGCGCTGACGCCGGAGATCGAGATCGACGACGCGGCTCGTGCGCTCCGAGGCGCGTTCGCCGACGCGGCGCGACCGTTCACGATGGAAGAGCTCGACCGTCGGATCGAGCAAGCGCTCGTCTCGACGCGCTCGTTTCGCGCGGTGGAGCTCTCCGGCGCGCGGCAGATCCGAGCGCGCCTCGCCGCGGACGACGGCGCGCGCGTCACCGTCTACCTGCCCGAGGCCTGCGCAGCCGAATGGCCGCTCGCCGCGAGCCTGCGCGTCGACCTCATCGCTTCGGTCGCGGCCCCACGAGAGACGGCACTGGGAGAGCCTTGCGCCGGGAAGGTCGTCGCGCTCGCGCGGCATGCAGCGTGCTTGGCCCAGCCGGAGCCCGAGAGGAGAGCCTGATGCCGCCGGCCGCACGCGTCACCGACCCCCACGTCTGCCCCGTCCACCCGGCGCGCCCGGTGACCACCGGCGCGAGCAACGTCCGCGTCGGCCATCAGCCCGCAGCCCGCGTCGGTGACACGATCGGCTGCGGCGACGCGATCGTCGACGGGGCATCCAACGTGATGATCGGGTTCCAGCCCGCAGCGCGCATGGGCGACGCGACGTCGTCCGGAGGCGCGATCGCTGCAGGTTGCCCGAACGTGCTGATCGGCACGACCCCGCAGGCGATCGCGCTCGCCACGACGGCGCCGCTCTGCGCCGAATGCGAGGCCGCACGAGCCGCGCGACGCCGCGACGCCGGACAGGCGGGGCCGTGACCGCACCGTCACGCGCTGCGCTGCGGGTGCTCTGGGGACCCGCGTCGCGCACGAGGCACGTGCTCGCGCCCGGCGCCTCGCTCGTCGTCGGTCGCGACGAGGACTGCGACGTCGCGCTCTCACACGACCCCGCCCTCTCGGGTCGCCATTTCGCGATCGCGTGGGATGGCGCGTCGGGCACCGTTCGCGACCTCGACAGCCGCACGGGCACCGAGCTGGGCGGCGTCCGAGCCGTGGGGCCGACCGCGGTCCGCCACCGTTCGTGGATCCGCGCGGGGTCTACCGATCTCACCTTCGAGATCGAGATGGCGCCGCCCCGGATCGACCCGTCACGCCGAGCCATTCGCGACTCGCTCGCGGCCATCGCCGCGGCCGGCCGCCTCTGGGCGATCGTCGACGCGTCCCGCGGAGACCGCGTCTCGTCGCTCCTGCGCTCCTCGATGGATGACGGAAGGAGCCTCTACGAGGGTCTGCAAGGCGACGTGCTCGAGGAGGTCGCGCCGCACCTCGTCCATTTCGAGCCTGGCTCGCGTCTCCTCGACGCGCTGGTCAGCGAGGGCTGGTCGAGCGGCTGGGCGCTCTATGTCGAGAGCGACCGCGACGAGCGCAGCCTCCGGCGGCACTTTCGCCGCTTCCTGATCGTGGAGGCCGAGGGCCTGGGGCCACGCACCTACTTCCGCTTCTACGACCCCGCCGTGTTCGGCTCCTTCTGGGACATGGCGACCGAGCGGCAGCGAGCCGAGCTCTCGCGCGAGGTGGACGCCTTCTGGGTGCCCGACGCGGACGGCAAGGCGCGCTGCATCGCTGGCGCGGCACGTGCAATCGAGGGCGACTCATGAGCGACGCTTCTTCCGTGGAGGTTCTTCCGATGTGGTCTGTCGAGCTGGCGGTCGGCAACGAGAGCCGCCTGGCGGTGTACCGGTTGGACGTCGTGGAGGGCGTCTCTTCGCTGTACGCGATCGACGTCGTGGTCAAGTCGCTCGACCCGGCGCTCGACCTGCGCCCGCTCGTCGGCCAGGACGCGCGGCTCACGATCGCGCTCGCCCGACCGGCACAGCAGCGTTCGTACAGCGGGATCGCGATCAGGGCCGAGCAAGCGCGCGCCGTCGCGCACGGCGTCAGCGACGAGCTGTCCGAGTACCACTTCCGGATCGTGCCGCGGCTCTGGCTCGCGACCCAGCGCACCAATCATCGCGTGTTCCAGCACCTCACGATCCCGGAGATCGTCGACCAGGTCCTCGGCGCCTACGGCACGCTCGAATGGAAGATCGATCGAGCCGCGCACCCGAAGCTCGAGATCCGCGTCCAGTACGGCGAGAGCGATTTCGCGTTCGCGTCGCGCCTCCTCGAGGAGACCGGCATCTCGTACGCCCTGCTCCAGGAAGATGGCGGCGCGCGCATGGTCCTCGCAGACGCGCCCACGAGCGTGCCCGTACGCCGTCAGGCCGCGCTCCGGTTCGACATGACGCCCGCGGTCCAGATGCACGAGCCATGTGTGCGCGAGGTGCGCACCGCCGCGAGCCACCGTCCGGCGAGCCGCGTCGTCACGGACTACGACTTCCGCAACCCGGCGCTCTCCATCCACGCGAGCCATCGCGCGGAGCAGCCCGCCAGGGGCGAGCAAGAGGTGCACGAGTACCGGCCGGGCGGCGCACTGATCGAGCGCGAGCCTGCCGGCGCTTCGCCGACGCCGGCGGCCGACGATCGCGGCTACGCGCGCATCGACTCGGCCTTCGCGAACGATCGCGCGACGCGCGCGCTCGAGGCTGACCGCGCCGGACGCGTCGAGGTCGTGTTCGAGTCCAACCAGGTCGGCCTGGCCGCGGGCACGGTCTTCAAGATCGACCAGCACCCGCACCCGATGCTCTCGGGCGAGCTACTCGTCGTCCGCACGACGATCCACGGCGTCGTGCCCGATTCGATGCGGGTCGAGCACACCGCCGTCTCGGCGGCCGAGCCGTACCGGACGCCGCGCACCACGCCGCGGCCGCGCGTGACCGGCGTCGAGAGCGCGACCGTGACGGGCCCGCGAGGCGAGGAGATCCACGTCGACGAGCACGGCCGCGTGCGCATCCTCTTCCCGTGGGACCGCGACGGCACGCCGGACGAGCGCAGCTTCTGCTGGGTGCGCGTCGCCGAGGGCTGGGCCGGTACGGGCTTCGGGATGATCTCGCTCCCCCGCGTCGGGCAAGAGGTGCTCGTCGCGTTCCTCGCCGGCGATCCGGATCAGCCCGTCGTCGTCGGTCGCCTGTACAACCAGACGCACCCCGTCCCGTACAAGCTGCCAGATGACAAAACCGTCAGCGGTTGGAAGACCTGCTCCTCGCCCGCCAGCGGCGGCTACAACGAGCTGAAGCTCGAGGACAAACGCGGGCGCGAGCTGGTCTACACGCGAGCCGAGCGCGATCGGCACGCGCTCGTGCGGCGCGACCGTCGAACGCGGATCGAGCGCAAGCACCACCTGACCACCGTCGGCGAAGAGCACCACGTCGTGAAGGACGTCCGTCGCGAGCTGGTGCTGAAGGACAGCCACATCCACGTCGTCGGCGATCTGCGGCACAAGGTCGACGCGCGCCGTCACGAGACGGTCGGCTCCGATTGGGAGGTCCAGGTCGGCACGAAATGGGCGGTCCAGTCGGGCGAGGAGATCCACCTCAAGGCGGGCGCACGCGTCGTGATCGAGGCCGGCGCGCGTCTCACCATGAAGGGCCCGGGCGGCTTCGTGGACATCCACGCCGGCGGCGTCGACGTCGTCGGCGAGATGGTGCGCATCAACAGCGGGGGCGCGGCGGGCGCGGGCAGCGGCGCGGCGCCAGCGTCGCCGGACGACGCGGAGGAGGCGGACCCGATGGACAACCCGGTTGAGTGAGGGGGCCGACTATGTTCGTCATCCACCGCGACCAGATAGAGACCTTCGCGGCGCAGCGGCGCGAAGCGTTCGAGCAGAGCGCCGCCGCCATCGTCGGGGAGCGCCTGGGCCGCGCCGTCGCGCAGGCGGACGTCCGCGCGTCGGTCGACCGCGCGCTCCGCTGCCGCGTCGACTGCGAGCCGGAGGTGCTCCAATGGATCGCGCTCGAACAGGTCGCCGGCGGCGCCCTCGGCGAGCGCTGGCCTTGGGCCCTCGCCATCCTGGAGGATGCGCAGCTCCGGCCCATCGGTAAGGTGCGCACGCTCGTCCGCGCTGCAGCCGATCGCGGGCACGACGTCCGCGCGATCGACTTCGTAGGAGCGTGGAAGCCATGAGCGGCGCCGGCGGTGGACCCAGCGGCGCCCCGGCGGCGCCCGGTACAAGCCTCCGTACCGGCTGTCAGACCTGCCCGGCGACGGGCCCGTGCGATTGCGCGAAGCTCGTCGTCCGCGCAAAGAAGGGCGGCAGCGAGCCGCGCGTGCGCGAGCTCTCGACCACACGAAAGCTCCGCGGCACGCGGCTCTCACCGGCGCTGGTCGCGACGGACCTCGGTGCGATGCTGCAACGCTACGACTTGGTGATCGAGTGTGTGGTCGGATACCTGGACCGCGGCGACCCTCCTGCCGCCGAGGATCGCGTGACGCTCGAGGCCGAGACCGAGTGGGAGCCTGCGTGCGCCAACGGTCGAGCGCACGAAGTCGTCCTCCTGCCACGTGCGCACGTCGAACGAAGCATGCCCGTGCCCGTCCGCGGACCACGAACGGTATCGAGCCCCGAGCCGCTCTACCTCGACTGGCAGCCACTCGATCAGGTCGGCGGCAACAACCCGCTCGGCGCCCTGCTCGGCATCTTCGCCATGATGATTGGCAACCAGGTCGGTCTGAAGTCCTACGAGGTGTACGCCCGAAGCTGCGGCGTACGGTCCGGCGGGGCGACGCCGAACGGCGAGCTCAACGCGATCTTCCTCTTCTACCGGAAGATGAAGATCGAGCTCTCGATCACGCTTCCGCCCGCTCGTGAGCTCGCCCGGGTCCGCGGCACCGGGACCGTGGACGTCGGCGGCGGTCCGACGCCGACGACGTTCGACAGCCGATCCGTCGCGACCCGCTACTTGCCCGGAACCGGCTCGCGCACGACCGAGCTCCGCACGGCCGAGAGCGCGCTCCCGGGTCTACGCGATCTGGGCCCGCTCGCGCGGAGCCCCGACCTCGCTCGCGCGCGCCCGGCAGAGGTCGTCGAGCAGCCGGGCGCGACCGTGCTCAACGACGCTCGGGTCTCGATCAAGGTGAACGGCCGCGAGGCGGACGTCACGCAGTGGGTCCAGCGCATCCTCCGCATGAAGGAGCGGGTCGAGGGCGTCCTCGACGGCTTCATCGAGCTGATCCAGAAGGCGCCGCAGATCGGCTGGCGCTTCGAGTACACCTACCAGTTCCTCACCGGGACGATCGGCGCCGACTTCGAGCGACAAGAGGAGCGACGTCCCGTCGACGGTCGCGTGCTCCCCGCGCCGCGCTACCTCACCCTGCGAGCCGAGCTCACGATCCTCAAGGTCGAGGCGGCGCTCTCGTTCGGCTTCCAGTTCGAGGGGAGCTGGGGGTCGGCGACGGCGCGCATCCGCGGCTCGATCGGTGGGGACGTGAAGACGACCGCCAACCTGCGCATCCCGGGCGGCAACCGCAAATGGACGATGGCGGGCAACATCCCCATCGAGCTCTCGGCGACGGCCGAGCTCACGGTCCGGCAGAGCCGCGTGGCCTCCGCTTCGCTGAGCGTGGCGACCGGCTTCGAGCTGACCGGGACGATCTTCGACGACGAGCCGCCGCCCCCGAACGCGCGGAACGCCTCGGACGATCCGTGGAAGCTCGAGTTCAAATGGAAGCTCAAGAAGGGCACCATCACGGCGCGCATCGAGGACGCGTACACCGGCTTCATCCGGTGGACGGTGACGGCCGATCTCTGGAGCGAGCGCGATCTCTGGAGCTCGCGGGGGAACCAATGACGGAGCCCTCGATCGGCTCGTTCGACACAATCTTCGTCGAGCTCCACGCGCGGGACGGCGTCGCGGAGGTCTTCGTCTCCGACTTCCCCGTCGCGCGCGCCGGCTCGCTTCCCGGCGGCCCGCGCGCAGGCACCTACCTGCCGCTGTCCGATGCCCGCCCCATCCAGCAGCACCTGGCCGCCGGCGACGGCACGCTGCGGCTCGTGATGAGCGCGGCGCCCGGCGAGGACGGCGCGCCTCTCTCCGACGGCGCGCGGGCGCGCGCACGAATCGTCAGGTTCCGCGAGGGCGACGTGATCGACAGCGACGAGAGCGGCGTGGTCATCGCCGAGATCGGCTTCCCGCCGCCGCTCCAGGCGGGCAATACGCTGTCGCGCGAGCTCCGCGCGACCTTCGCGGCGCCGGTCGCGCGCGGCCGCCCGATCTGGGAGGACGCTGCCCCCGCGTCGCTCGACGAGCCATTCCTCGATCGCGTCGACGAGATCGTCCACGCCGTGGCCGACGCGCTCCGCGCCGGAGACGAGGCCCGGTTCGCTGGGCTCCTCGAGCCGTACGCACGCGATCAAGCGCGCGCATACCCCGAGCGCCCGCTCGCGCGCATCGACGGCGCGCATCGCGCGTACGCGCGGGCGTTCCAGGGTGGCGGTCGCGTCACCGTCGCACCGCGTTCCGAGTGGCGTCCGCGCCTCGTCGCGAGCGGTCGGCTCGTCGAGCCACGCGTCGCCGACGGCACGAGCGCGCTCGTCGCCCACCCGCCCGGCGGGGAGCCCGTCGATCTGCCGCTCTTCGTCGGTTGGGTCGGCGAGACGCCGCTCGTCTTCCGCTGAGCGCCGGCCGTGACACCCGCGCGCCTCCGCCGTAGATTCGTATCGTGGCCAACGAGCCGACGCTTCCCCGCGGTCGCCCCGAGCTCGTGCGCGGCGGGACGCTGGAAGGCCCCGGCGGGCTGACGGTGACCGTGGGCGCGGACCCGATCACGATCGGCCGGGACGCGTCCGCCGACCTCACGCTCGACGATCCGTCGGTCAGCGCCCTCCACTGCGAGCTGCGGGCGACGCCACGCGGCGTCGCGCTCCGCGATCTCGGCAGCACGAACGGCACGCGCGTCGACAGCCTCCTCGTCTCCGAGGCGACGCTGATCGGCTCGTGCACGCTGTACGTGGGCGACAGCGAGGTGCGGTTCGTGTCGGCGCGCGCTCCGTCCATCGGCGTGCCGGACGAAGACGCCACCGAGCTCGGCGCGCTGCGCGGCGGCTCGAGCGCCATGCGGCGCGTGTACCAGATGCTCCGGCGCGTCGGGCCGACGGAGCTGAGCGTGCTCGTCACGGGCGAGACCGGCACCGGGAAGGAGCTCGCTGCGCGCGCTCTCCACGACCTCAGCCCGCGCGCGAAGGGCCCGTTCGTCGTCATCGACTGCAGCGCCCTGCCCGGCACGCTCGCGGAGTCGATCCTGTTCGGCCACGAGAAAGGAGCGTTCACCGGAGCCGTTGCGCGGGCGAACGGCGCCTTCCAGTCGGCGCACGGCGGGACCGTGTTCCTGGACGAGCTCGGGGAGCTCCCCGACGAGCTCCAGCCCAAGCTGCTGCGGGCCGTCGCCGAGCGCTCGGTCCAGCGGGTCGGCTCGAACAAATACGAGACCGTGGACGTGCGCGTCGTGGCCGCCACGCGGCGCGACCTGCGGCGCGAGATCAACGCCCGACGCTTCCGCGAAGATCTCTATTTCCGCATCGCGCAGACGCGCGTCGAGATGCCGCCGCTCCGCAGTCGGGTGGAGGACATCCCGGCCATCGTCGCTGCCGCGTGCGCGCGCGTGGGTCAGGCCGCTGCCGCGGGACGCGTCGCGGGCTACATCCAGGGGCGCCTCGGCCGCTACGACTGGCCGGGCAACGTGCGCGAGCTGGTCAACGTGGCGAGCGTCCTCGCGGCGCTTGGCGACGTCGGGTCGGACGATCTTCTGCCGCTCGAGGCCACACCGCGTCGTTCGGCAGTCGCCGCCCAGGCCACGTCCGGGAAGGGAAGCGAGCCCGGCGAGGCAGAGAGCGCCGAGTCCTTTGCACGCGCCAAGCGCGCGTTCGAAGAGACCTATTTCCGCCGCATGTTGGAGTCGTCCGAGGGCAACGTGTCAGAGGTCGCGCGGCGTGTCGGGCTCGCACGCCACCAGGTGCGAGCGCACCTCAAGAAACTCGGCCTCTCACGCGGGATTGGCAAAGACGAATGACGCTGCGATCCGATTTCCCCGCTCTCGACCACCGACGCCCGAGCTGCTGGCTCGCGCTCGCCATCGGTCTCTCCATCGGCGCGCTCCAGAGCGGGTGCATCGTGCCCTACGAGGCGGGTGAGACGAGCGGCACCGGTGGAGCCGGGACGACGAGCGGCAGCGGCGGGGCGACCGGTACGTCCACGAGCGGCACGACGGGCACCGGAGGCGCGGGCGGCGGCACGACCACCGGCGGCCCGTGCGGCGCGCTCGGAGAGGCGTGCTGCGCGGGGGACGTCTGCGACGACCCCACGTCGCTCACCTGCGACGGCGGGACCTGCCTCGGCTGCGTCTCGAAGGTCATTCAGAGCTCGGCCGGCGGGGGCGGCTGCCTGGAGCGCAAGGACGGCACGACGTATTGCTGGGGCGACAACTCCTACTCCCAGCTCAGCTGCGTCGGCGGGCCATACCTGCCGATGCCGATCTCGGGGCTCGGGACCGCGAGCGTCGCCGCGGTCGGCGGGCACATCTGCGCGATCGGGGTCGGCGGCGATCTCCTCTGCTGGGGTGACAACGGGCACGGCCAGTCCGGGGCCGATCCCGTGCTGAACGAGATCTGCCCGACACAGATGCAGACCGTGGACCTGCCGAGCCCCGCGGCCTCGATCGCCGTCGGTAGCCTGGGCACGACGATCGTCGAGCTCGAGGACGGGCGCGTCTTCGGCATGGGCAACAACAACGACGGTCAGCTCGCGATCAACGGCACCTACGACGCGAGCCCCCACCCGACACCGGTCGAGCTGACCGTGCTCGGGGCGGGAAACAAAGACGTCGCGGCTTCGGGACGAGTCACCTGCGTCGTGAAGGACGGCGGGGAGGTCCGCTGCGTCGGCAACAACCAGAACTATGAGCTCGGGACGACCCAGGTGGTGCCGTTCGGCACGCCGGCCGACGTGCCGATCAGCGCGGTGGATGAGCTCCAGGCCGGAGCGGACTTCTACTGCGCCCTGAAAGGCTCGGAGGTCTGGTGCTGGGGCGGCAACTACTGGTGGCAGCTCGGTAGCGCCGCCGCGCCGGATCCGAGCGCGACCCCGGTGCAGGTCCCGATCGACCCGGTCAAGCAGCTCGCCGTCGGCCACGAGCACGTCTGCGCTCTGCTCACGAACGACACCGTCACGTGCTGGGGCCACAACAACCATTCGCAGCTCGGCACGTGTGGTGCGAGCTACCTGCTGCCGACACAGGTCTTCCTCGACGAAGGCGGCACGGTTCCGCTCGTCGCGAAGCAGATCACGTCTACCGGGTTGGTTACTTGCGCGCTCGACCTCCAGGATCGGGTGTGGTGCTGGGGCAGGAACGCGATCTACGAGGCTGGGGTCGACAACGGCCAGATGGAGGTCTGCCCGCCGGCGCAGATCGCCCTCGACTGCAAATGAGGCGGCTCACGCAGCGCCGACATCCTGCGCGAACCACGCGCGCTCTGCGTCGCTGAACGCCCCGTGCTCCGCTCCCCGCGCGGCGAGGGCGGCGCACCACGCCGAGATCTGCCGCGTGCTCGCCCGCCGGTGTGCGGACGTCAGCGCGCGAGCGGCCTCGAGCGCCGTGCTCGGGCGGTCCTCCGGGCGCTTCGTCAGGAGGGCGAGGACCACGTCGTCGAGCGACCGCGGCAGCCCGGGCTGGACGGCGCTCGGTCTCACGATGCACGACGCGAGGACGCGCCGCGCGGCCTCCGCGTCCGTGCCCCGGAAGAGCGGTCTCCGCGTCAGCGCCTCCCACAGGACGGCGCCGACACCATACAGGTCGGCTCGTCGATCGAATGGGCCGGGCGACAAGAGCTCCGGCGGCCGCAACCGGATCGGGCTGGTGAGCGCCGCGCGCGGCACGGGAGCCCGCCCGACGGCGTCCGCGACGCCGAAGTCTCCGATGCGCGCCATTCCGTCGGCGCCGATCAGGATATCGGCGGGCGTCACGTTTCGATGCACCATCTCGAGCGGCGTCCCCCACGCGTCGCGCGCCTCGTGGACGGCGTGTAGCCCTTCGAGGACGTCGACCGCCAACCCGACCGCGATCGCGGGGTCCATGACGTCGCCGGTGGAGTCCATCGCGGCGAGCGCTCGCGCGAGCGACGTCCCATGCACCAGATCCAGGACCGCCACCACGTCACCGGAGGTCGCGATCAGATCGGTCGTCGAGACCACGTTGGGGTGGCGAACGCACCCACCGAGGCGGGCCTCCTCGAAGAACCGGACCACGTGCGTCGGATCGCGGGAGAACGGCGGCTCGAGTCGCTTGATCGCCACCTGGCGGAGGAAACCCGACGGTCCGACCTGCGCGCCGCGATACACGCTGGTGGTCCTTCGACGCGAGAGCACCTCCAAGAGGACGTAAGGACCCACGACGTCGCGCATGTCGCGCGCGAGTAGCAACTGCCGGACCACGTGCGCGAGCTGGGCGGGCTCAGAAGCGGACGTCCACGCCGGTCCAACCCGGGCTAACACGCATCGCAGCGACCGGCGCGTCATCGGGTGAGCTCGTCGCGTCCACCACGATGAGCGTGAGACCGGCGGCAGCGAGCACCCCTCCTGCGATGAACGCCACGTTCGCGGCGAGCGCGAGCGAGCTCGCCGAGTCGAGATCGTCGTGGTAGGGCGGCGGGCAAACGTCGTTCGGGCAATGGGGCTCGAGCTCGTCGATCTCGTCCTTCGCCATCAAAGCGGGGACGATCCCGACACCCGCGCCGACGACCCCGACGCTCAGCGAGACGATGCCCGTGATCAGCAGGGGGCTCGGGCCGCCCGCGCCGCCATCCCGGCTCTTGGGCTTCGATCCGGGGGGCGGCGCGCTCGAGGCCGCGCCGTCGGCTCGGCGTGGACCAGCCTTCGGCGGTGGAAGAGAGAACGTCACGCGCTTCTCCTCGCGCTCGGCGACGTCGAGCTCGAGCGACTGCGCGGCAACGCCCGGCGCGCTCGCCGTCGCCCGGTGGTGACCCGGATCGACCTTGCGCGCGACGCCCAGCACGGGCGGGCTCAGGCGCGCGCCGTCGAGCTCTATCGTCAGCGCTGCGTCGTCATAGCCCGGCACCTCGATGACGAGGCTGGGCACGCGTCGATCGAGCGACGTCACGAGCTCCGCCGACCTCTTGAAACCGTCGACGGAGGCGCTCGTCCAGTCCTTGGACGGCGTGAGGCGCGTCACGCCGCGCGCCACCTGGAGCGCGAGGAGCAGCTTGCCCTGCTTCTCGTAGACCGAAGCGAGCGCGTAGCCGCTCGACGGGAGGTTCGCGAGGGTATGGGCGGCGGAGAACGCCTTCTCGGCGGCAGCGAGATCGCCCTTCTCACGCGCTGCGATGCCGTCCTTCATCAGCTTGGTCGCGGTCGCCTCCTCTTCGGGGGTCAACGCGAGCGCCGCCGATGCCGCGGAGAGGCCGGCGACGAGGAGCGTTAGTTGAAGGAGCTTGGTCGGGCGGAGCTTCACAAGACAGGCGCCTCGACAGGGGGGAGCGTCGGGAGCGAAGTGGGCGCGGGGACGGCGGTCGAACCTCCCGATGCTGCACGAACCGTGCTCGGCGCGGAAGGTGAACGCGGAGAGGACGCGGACACGGCGGGCGCGGAGATCGCCGGCGGGGACCCTTCGGTCGCCTGATCGATCGGCCGCGTTGCGGTGTCCGTCGGCGCTTGCGCCTTCGCCATGACGCTCGCGGCCGGAATGGTGGAACCGGTCGCGGCTGGGCTCGCGCCAGCGTCGCTCGCGGTCGGGTTTCTGGTGAGGAAGGCGATCAGCGCCAGGGCGGCGCCGACGCCGAGGCCGACGACCGCGACCGTGACCCCGGTGCGGCGCGAAGCCCTCGAGCGAAGCGCCACCGGCGCCGCCTCCTCGGCGTCGTCGGAGGGCTGGGACGCGAGGACGTCGTCGCCTACGTCTTCGGGCGTGTGCTCCGGCGCGCTGGGCGCGCCGACGACGGCGTCGGGCGGAGCGAGCTCGTGCTCGCTCCGAGGCGAGGCGCCGGCGGGGTGGGGCGGGGTGGCGTTCGAGCTGAGCGGGGGCGCGTCGGTCGTGCGTTCGAGCTCCTCGAGCAGACCCGCGCGCAGATCCAGATCGGTCGCGGCGAGCTCCGTCACCCAGGCGCCGATCCGGCGCGCCGGCGCGGGGCTCACCACCTCTTCGATCGCCTCCGACATCTCGGCCGCCGTTCGCCAGCGCTCGTCGCGGTCCTTCGCGAGCCCCTTCAGGATGACCGCGTCGAGGCCCGGCGGCAGGTCGGGCCTGTGGACGCTCGGCGCCTCGACGGTCCCCTCGAGCGCTTCGTAGAGCACGCTCGCCTCGTTGCCGGAGAAGAGCTTGCGGCCGGTGAGGAGCTCCCAGAAGACGATCGCGGCCGCATAGATGTCGACGCGCCGATCCACGTCCTCCCCGCGGATCACCTCGGGCGCCATGTACGTCAGCTTCCCCTTGAGCTGCCCCTCCGCCGTCGATTGCATGCGCCCGACGGCCTTGGCGATCCCGAAGTCCGCGATGCGCGCGAGGCCGTCGGTCCCCACGAGCACGTTGTGCGGCGACACGTCGCGGTGGACGACCTGGAGCGGACGGCGCCCCTCTGCCGTCGCTTCGTGCGCCGCGTGCAGCCCCGCGAGAGCGCCCATCACGATCCCCGCAGCGACGTCGATCGCGATCGGCTGCGTTCGCGTGACCGACGCCTGAAACAGCGTGCTCAGCGCCGCGCCTTGCACGAAGTCCATGACGATGAAGAGCTCGCCGCGCTCTTGCACGACGTCGATTGTCGACACGATGTTCGGGTGCACGATGCGACCCGTCACGCGGGCCTCGTCGAGGAACATCGCGACGAAGTGCGCGTCCTGCGCGAACTGGGGGTGCAGACGCTTGATCGCCACGGTCCGCGAGAAGCCGGCCGGTCCCATGAGCCGACCCAGATGGACAGACGCCATGCCGCCGGCCGCGATCTGGCGGTGCAGCGCGTACCTGCCGAGCCTTCGGACGGAGGCGACGGACATCCGATCGTGATGATGCCAGGGGAGACGGGGCCGCGGAAGCGCGGAAGAAGCACGCGCGACGAGCGGCCCCGGGCTTCTTCGCGCGCTACTTCTTCGTCGGGTCCGAGACGCGGCCCATGAAGAGGACGAGCCCGCTCGCGTTGTCGCGGATCACGTACAAAAACGGGTGGTCCGCCTTGAACTCGGTCGGCTTCGCCGGCGCCGCGCTCCCCGCCCTGGGCATGGCGACGGCCGTGGCGGCCGCGGCCTCGGTTCCCTTCTCGTCGACCTTGATGAAGCCTTTGTGGAACACCTTGCCGATGTAGAGCCTGTCGTCGGGCGAGGGCGGGTTGGCGATGAGGGTGAAGTCCGCCTTCTTGCGATCGAACGCGGTCTTCATGCCCATCTCGACGAGGTGATCGCCGAGGGAGAGGGAGCTCTGCGGGGCGATCTCGAACTTCGGGATCTGCGCGAAGACCTGCTCGCCCTTCATCGACTTGGCGAGGTCATCGAGCTTCTTCGCGTCGAACGACTTCTCGAGCGCGCCGAGGCCGTCCACCGCGTCCGGCAGGACGATGACCATCGACATGCTGCCGCCCTTGTAGGGGATCTCGAGCGCCTGCACGCCGTCCTTCTTGGCGTATTTGTAGAAGGCGGTCTGGTTCATCGTCGGCACCTGGACCTTGTCCGCCTTCGTCGTGGAGAACGACGCCGCTTGCGTGCGGTCCTTCTCGAAGGGGTTCTCCCAGTCACCGAGGAAGTAGATCGCGTTCACGAGGACGAGGCGGGTGTCGCCGGTGATGCCCTCCTTCGGGATGAGATCCGTGATGCGCTTCTCGGTCTCCTGCTCGACCCAGCCGTTGATCTTTCCGCGCGCGGCCTCGGGGCCGGCGACGAAGTCGAGCAGCTCGAGCGGGGCGCCGTAGGCGGCCTTCGTCTTGTCGAGGAAGGGCTGCTCGAACTTGAAGGTCTTCTCTCCGAAGAGCTGGTTCGCGATGCGGAAGGTGACCGGGCGGTTCGGGCTCTCGAGCGAGAGCGCGAGCTTGCCCGCCGTGCTCATGACGTCGTCGGCCGAGCCGTCGAAGTGGAGGACCTTCTTCATCTGGTCGGCGGTCTCGCCCTTCGCGCCGCCCCAGGTCATCGCCAGCGCGGTCGTGATGCTCGCGGGAGAAATGACGATGTTGCCAGGGTCCTTCTGGAGCCGCTTGTAGAGGTCGAAGCCGAAGGCGTTGCTGCCCTGCGCGAGCTTCGTCACGGCGTCGACCGGAGGCGGATCGACCGGCGCTGCGCTCGCCGTCGGTTTCGTGCTCGCTGCCGGTGAGCTCGAGGCGGAGGTGGCGGGCGTCGCGGACGTGCTCGATTGCTGGGGCGCGGCGGTGGTCGAGTTCGACGGCGACTGAGCGTCCGGTCGTGCGGGCTCGTCGCAGGCGAGGGCGAAGAGCGAAAGCGACAGGAGGGAGGTCAGGATCGACGAGCGCATGGGACGGGATCTCCTTTGATGAGGGCGACAGACTAGTCCCCTGGAACCAACACTTCTTGAAGAATTCGGGCCGCCCCTGACGGGGCGAAGGCGGCCCGAATTCCCGGGCGAAGCGGCGGTTTGTTCCTGAGTGGACTCATTGTTGTTTGCGTGGAAA